>Ga0194128_10001862_pt1 | contig 35740 bp, 30 predicted proteins | sample TA2KigCa65mmetaG_FD_148650 | JGI IMG/M metagenome (GOLD analysis project Ga0194128, IMG submission 148650) | Freshwater microbial communities from Lake Tanganyika, Tanzania - TA2015037 Kigoma Deep Cast 65m | ecosystem: Environmental > Aquatic > Freshwater > Lake | place: Tanzania: Lake...
AAACTCGGTCCCGCGCTCATCGGGCGGGTCGGGCGATACGTGCGCCATCGCGCCGATGTGGATGAGGACCTCACGTTCATCGGCTATACGCCCCGCGGCAATGCCCTGTGGGTCAACCGTGCGGTTACCGAGGCCGATGTGGTCGTCGGGTTCGGCGAGATCTCGCCCAACACCCACGGTGGATGGACCGGCGGGGGAAAGATGATTCTGCCGGGAGTCGCCGGACAGGCATCCATCGAACACAATCACCGCCAGTTGATGCTTCCGAGCATCCCGCTCGGTCTCGCCGACGGCAATCCGCTGCGCCGAGACATGGAAGATGCCGCGGCGTTGCTCGGATTGGACTTCAAGATCGACGTGCTCGTGGACGAGCACGCGCGCATGGTCGATATCGTGGCCGGGGACTTCGTGGCCGCGCATCGCGCCGCGCTACCTCGTGCCCGGCAAATCTGGATGACTCCGGTCGAGCCAGCTGACATCTGCCTGTTTCACCCGGCGGACTGGCGCGACCGGACCCTCGAAGGATCGATGTTCATCTCCATCAACGGCGCGGACCTGGCGACGAAGGACGATGGCGTCATCATCGCGTGCGTCGCGGCGGTGAATGGGTACTCAGACGGCCCGGGCATGCCGTACAGCGCAATGATGTCATCGCGAGACGCCCTGAAACTGCGTGCCGAGGAGCTCGCTCGGTCGATGATTCAGGGTCACGGCAACGCCCGGACGGGATCGATCCACTTTGCGACGCGCCACGTGCTGGACCGCAAGAAGGTCTATCTGGTCACCGAAGGCATCGATGCTGGTGAGGCGCGAGAGTTCGGTTTCAGTGGCGTGTACGCCGACCCGCAGTCCGCCCTAAACGCCGCCATGGAGGAGAAGGGCAACCGGTCATCGATCGTTGTGAACACGCCGTGCGGACTCTGCTGGCGGCAGATGCCCTGGCGAGAGGGATAGCCAGTCTGTGGAGTTGACGCCCGACGACGTGCGCGCGATCGTCGAGAAGACCAGGGTCGTTCGGGGTCCCAAGCGACTCCTAGCCACCTTCGGCACGACGGTCCTTGAGTACTTTGTGATCACCGAGCCGAGCTACGTCGGACTGCCCGGTTCCGGATCGGAGGAGGAGTCGGTGATCCGAACCGGGAAGGTCACCGCGGCGCGACCGCAGATCGTGACGCCGAACTATCTGATGAACTACTTCCAGGGCTTCGAACACGGGCAGGACTTCGCGCGGTACCTGCGCGCCACGTACGGGAACGATGCCCCCGGTCTCCTCTACTCGTACAGGCAGGAGTCCGGTGACCTCAGCGTCGTGTCCGATCGGCCCGAGGTTGTGGCCGGCCGTATCAGCGATCAACTCGAACGGGAATCGCGAAATCTCGCGGTGGTTATCCAGGGCATCGATCAGTTCTGGGACCTCTCGCTCGCGCATTTCATCCACGCCTTTACGATCGGTTCCGCGCCCCAGAACGCCGCAGAGATCCAGCAGCGGGGCCTTCTCGACAGTGACGGCGGCATCCCGCGTGCGGCCCGGCAGAAGATCGAGGCGATGTTCGTCGCGGTCGCGGCGGGAGAGTGCGATGCGTCCGACCTAAAAGCAGAACTCGATCGCTGGGGCGTCTTCCGCGAGTACGAGGATCGATTTCTCAATCTCTTTCGGCGGCGGCCGTAGTCCCCTCCTGCGCCAGCAGGACACCGCCGAGGATCGCGATCCCGCCGACAATGAGTCCGACGGTTAGCGGCTCTCCCAGAAGCAGGACCGCCAGAGTGACCGCGGTCAGCGGAATGACGTACTGGAAGGCCGCGACGCTTGTGGCGCTCAGGACGGCGAGGCTGGTCATCCAGAGCGCGTACGTCAGGGCGGTCCCGAACACGCCGGCGTAGGCGAGCAACCACAGCGTGGTCGGTGGTACGCTGCTGAGCGCCGCGATCTGGCCGGTGATCGCCCCGAGTCCGAGGAGCGGTACCGCGCCAACGATGGCACACCCCGTGGTGAGCACCAGTGGATCGTGCCGGGCAAGTTCGCGTCGACCGATCCCGGTATAGGCGGCCCAGCACGCGCTACCGGCTAGCGACAGGAGCGCGCCGATGACGCCGGCCGTTCCCAGAGTGTCGGCGCCATCGCCGGTGAGGATGACCACGCCGGCGAAGCCGAGCCCGAGCCCCAGGACGATCCTTGGCCGAGGTGCAACCCCGGTGAGCGCGACGAGGCCCACCGCGAGCATGAGCGGACTCGTGTTGGCGAGGAGACTGTTGATCGACGCAGGCATCATACTGAGCCCGGTCATGGAGAGTCCCGACGACAGAAGGAACGATAGGGAACCGAGCAGCACGACGATCCGCCATCGATACCGCATCACCATCCAGAGATTGGCGGCCTGGCCGCGCGCGAGGAGAAACGCACTCAGCGCCAGAGCTGTGAGGACCGTGCGCGCCATTACTAGCTGGAGCGCGCTCACTTCGCCGAGGGCGATCTTGCCCACCGGGTGTAGCGTGCCCCACACGACCGTGGCGAACAACACACCGGCATACGCGAGGGCGCGGGTGCGTGTCATTGTCTGGACGTTCGTTCACGCCGGACCCGGCAGCTGCGGCGCGGTCGATGGCGCCTAGGGGGCAGGCGGACTCGCGGGCGGCGGATCGGATCGCGCGGCGAACCGACGTGCTTCGCGCCGATCCTGCACTGCCCGCATGAACGCGACTGGACCGGCCACATCGGGGAAGGTATCGGGCCGCGCTTGATCGTCCACATCGCTCGCCGTGAGGATGTCGACATCGCCGAAGTCGAAGAGGCGCCCCCATATCGACTGGTGCAGTTGCAGGTCCGTGATGGCGTCGAGGCTGTTGTCGACGACTCCCTTGTTGAGAATCCCGGTGATGCGGAGGACCCGGCGGTCGGTAACGACGATTTCACGCGAGCGCCAGCGAATCCAGGTGGCCGCGATGGAGACCAGGCCGCCCAACGCACACAGCGCGAAGATTCCGGCCACGATCGGGCGCACGACGATAGGATCGCCGGGCAGGAGCGCCTGGCCGTCGGCGATGATGTACCCGGCGAGACCGAGGATCACGACTGAGATTCCGCTGATCAGGGCCCCGACGTGCGGGAGGACGTGGGGCCGCGTGATGTGAACAACCGACTCGCCCGGGGCGAGAAGGCTCAAACGGTATGGCCGGAGCACGGCCGCAGGCTACCACAACGCCTCGGCTGACAGGCGGAGCAAAGCCACTGCCGCGTCGTGCAGTCGCCCGTTCGTGGCCAGAAATCCACCGGGACGGCCGACCAATCGATCGCCGCTGAGGTCGGTCACGCGTCCGCCCGCCTCCTCGACCAGCAGCGCGCCTGCCGCCCAATCCCAGGGCTGCAACTCATCCTCCCAGTAGATGTCCGCGAGACCGCGCGCGACGGCGATCAGGTCGTGAACGGCGCTGCCGTATACCCGTAGAGCCCGCAGCGCTGGCATCGACCGGGCGACGCGAGCGAGCCAGCCAGGGTGAGACTCCCGAGCGTAGCCGTATCCTGTGAGCGCCGTCGATTCGGCAGGCCGGCCGATGTCGGAGACGGCCAGCCGCTCTGCCCGCCCGCCGATGCGCAGAAAGGCGCCGCGCCCGCGCACCGCCCACGCAATGCCCCGGCACCAGGGGGCCAGAATTACCCCCACGTCGGCCTGTCCGGCGCGGCCGAAAGCGATCGACGATCCAAAGGGGGGCCTCGAGCGCGCGAAGTTGCTCGTGCCATCGATCGGGTCGACGATCCAGGCCGATCCGTTGCTCGCCCAGTCCCCTTCCCCGCCTTCCTCGCCGATCAGGGGAACCCCGGGATGGCGGTCTCGCAGAATCCGAAAGATCGCATCCTGCGCGGCAAAATCGCGATCGGTCACCACGTTGGTCATGTCGCCCGCCTTTACCTCGGCGCTAAGCGGAGCCTGCCGCATCTCGCGCTGGGCCGCGCGTGCGGCACGAAGGGCACTGACCAGATAGCGATCGATCCGGTCGTTCACCGCGGCGCGAACGCCGGCGCGCGCTTCTCGAGGAACGCCCGAACCCCCTCCTGGTAGTCGGGACCGCCGAACAGCTCCGTGGCGCGTTGCTCCGGATCGTTCACCGACTCCACGGAAGGGTCCCTCATGATGATCTCGATCGCCTCTTTCAGCCAGCGCACTGATGCCGGTGAGACGGCGGCCATCTCGGCGGCGATCGCCGCGACCTCCGCATCCACCCGCTCGGCAGGCACGATGCGGTTGACCAGACCCATTTCTTTGATACGCGCCGCGCTGAAGCGGCCCGCGGTGAGGAGGATCTCCTTCGCATTTGCCGGTCCGGCGAGCCAGAGGAGGTTACGCAGATCGGACCACCCGAGCGATATTCCGAGCCGCGCCGGCGTGATCCCGAACTGTGCGGATTCGGAGGCAACGCGCACGTCGGCACAGAGCGCCAGTTCGAATCCGCCGCCGATGCAGTACCCGTGGATGAGCGCGATCGTTGGCTTTACGCAGTTGGTCAGGTGCTCGAAAGCGCGATGGGTCTTCTCGGCATACGCGCGCGCACGCTCGGGCGTGGATCGCTGCTCCGCGAACTCGGTGATGTCGGCCCCAGCACTGAACGCATCGGTGCCCGCGCCGCGAATGATGAGTACCCGTATCGCCCGATCCGACGCGAGTTCATCGATCGCGCCGGGTATCGCCTCCCACATGGTGACGGAGAGAGCGTTCCTTCTCCGCAGCGCATTAATGTAGATTGTGCCGACGTCACCCGCGCGCTCGGTGTAGATGGCTCTCTCCGACACGACCCGCCCTCCTCCCACGAGAACACGCCCGATCCTAGACGACCGCGCGCCGTCATCTGCGAAACGGGATGGCCAGGACCGCGAGTACGACCGCGACGAGTGCAACGAGCACCAGGAATGATTGCTGCCCGTAGAGGACCTGGGCGGTAGGCGCGGCGAGCGCGAGAGCTAGGCCGGCCGCCGCAACGAGGGCGATGGCAATCGATCGATTCATGGGAAGGGTGGCGCGTCCGCGACCTCCAGGGCGAGCCCGTCGTACGCAAGCCGCACACCAGGCGGTAGACGCGACTCGACCGCGACGTGACCGACCTCGTGGCACAGGTGCGTCAGGTACGCGCGACGGGGCGCGAGATCAGCGATCACGTCGAGCGCCTCGGCGATAGTGAAGTGAGTCGGGTGCGGCCGATCGCGCAACGCGCCGAGGATAAGCGTGTCCAGCCCGCGCAGGCGATCCCTCGACACCGGCTCGATGCGGTTCACGTCGGTGACGTACGCGAACGCGCCGACACGATACGCATGGATCTCAAGGTCGCCGTGGTGGATCGGCACGACTTCAAAAGAGATCGCGCCGATCGAGAAGCAGCGTCGGTGGATCGGTCGAAGATCGATCGAGGGGCGACCTCCGCCGGTGAGTGGTCCTCCGGCGAAGATATAGCCGAACGCCCGCTCTACGGCGTCCAGCGTGCGCGGTGCGCCATAGACGGGCAGAGTGCGCCCGCGCGCGCAGAACACCCTGGTGTCGTCGAGCCCGTAGATGTGATCGGCGTGTTCGTGGGTATAGAGCACCGCGTCGATGGAGCGGACCCCCGCCGCGACGCACTGCAGGCGCATTTCCGGCGTCGTATCGACAAGTACAGTGGTCCCGCCCGCCTCGACGAGGATGCTCGGGCGGGTCCTCCGGTCGCGCGGATCAGGCGAGGTGCAGACTGCGCAGTCGCAGCCGATCACCGGCACGCCGTTCGACGTTCCCGAGCCGAGGACGACGATGCGCACGGTCAGCGACGGGCGCCGGCCACGGCGAGACGCTGCTGCTCGAGGAACCGGTCATACGCGGCGCGATCGAGGGGCAGATCCACCGAAGCGCCGGTGTACCCGGAGAGCAGTAGCGCGTTCGCGAGTTCGAGCTCCGCCACGCCATCCTCAGCGCTCGCCACGGGCGCCTCACCCAGGCGAACGGCACGAGCAAACTGGCGGACGACCTCGGCGTGCCCCCACGGGCCGCGATCGATTTCGATCTCTGCCCAAGCGCCAGCTGGCTTTCCCCAGTGCGCCCCAGACTCGATCGCCTCGCCGAGCGGGCGCTCCAACTGGTACAGCCGGATGTGTTCGTCCACCACGACCAGTTTGCCCCGATCGCCGGTGATCTCATAGCGCGTCTCTCCCGGCCACTCCGCGGTGGACGCGTGCAAGTACCCGGTTGCGCCGCTCGCGTACTCGAGCATCGCGCTCATCGTGTCCTCCACCTCGATGCGGTGCGCGCGCGTGGATGCCCGTGCGGTCACCCGGCTCGGACGGCCCCCGAGCCAGATGAGGAGATCGAGAGAATGGGGCGCCTGGTTCATCACCACACCACCACCCTCGTCCTTCCAGGTGCCGCGCCAGGCTCCGGAGTCGTAGTACGCCTGGGTGCGAAACCAGGCGCTCGCGATCATCACGGTCCGGTACACGGTGCCGAGCACACCGCTCTCGACAATCTCCCTTGCCTTCCGATACACGCCATCGGTGCGCGTCTGAAACATCACCCCTGCGTGAACCCCGGCCTGGCGCGCCAGGCGCACGACGCGATCGGCCTCTGAGGCAGTCACCGCGATCGGTTTCTCGATCAAGACATGCAAACCGCCGCCGATTGCGGCCTCGGCGATCGGCGCGTGGAACGGATGCGGCGTCGCGATCAGCACCGCTTCCACGTCGCCAGATGCGATCAACTCTCGGTAGTCCGCGAACCCGCGCACTCCGTAGCGGGCGACGGCGGCATCGACTGCCGCGGGCACGGCATCCGCGACAGCGACGATCTTCGCTTCGGCCAGTCCCTGTTCCCGTTCGAGGTGTCCGCGGCCCATCACCCCGGCACCGACCAGACCGATCCGCAGCGGTTCCATCACTCGTCCTCCCGGGGCCCTATGCTATCGTGGCTCGTGAAGCTCACTTTCCTCGGAGCGGCAGGGACCGTCACCGGATCTCGCTACCTCCTCGACGTACGGGCGCGCCACATCCTCGTCGATTGCGGTCTGTTCCAGGGGCGGAAGGAGATTCGCCAGCGCAACTGGGAGAGGCTGCCGTTCGATCCCCGCGGAATCCACGCCGTCCTTTTGACTCACGCGCATGTCGATCACTGCGCCTTCCTGCCCGTGATCGTGCGCGAGGGGTTCTCTGGCCCCATCTACGCGACACCGCCGACGATCGATCTCGCCCGCCTCGTGCTCCAGGACTCGGCACACATCCAGGAAGAAGAAGCGTCGTACGCGAATCGGAAGGGCTATTCGCGCCATCATCCCGCGCTGCCTCTCTACACCGCGGCCGACGCCGAACGCGCGATGGAAAGGCTCCGGCCTCTCGGCTATCGGGAGGCTCGGGAGATAGTGCCTGGCGTGGCAGCAACCTTCGGTGACGCGGGCCACATTCTGGGTTCGGCCAATCTGCGACTCCAGATCGACGGACGGCATCGGATCTCCGTTGCCTTCTCCGGCGATATCGGTCGGTATGCCGAGCCGCTCCTCAACGATCCCGAGCCCATTCGTGAGGCGCGCTGGATAGTCTGCGAATCTACCTACGGCGATCGTATCCACGAACGGGTCTCAGACTTCGAGCCGCTCGCGAACGCAGTTGAGGCGATCGTGGAGCGTGGCGGGGTGATGGTGATCCCCGCGTTTGCCATCGGGCGCACGCAGACGATCCTCTTCGGCCTGCGCGAACTGGTGGATCGAGGCCGGATACCGATGCTCCCCGTCTACTTGGACTCACCGATGGCCGTCCGGGCCACGCGGATCTTCGGCCAACACCCCAAGGATCACGACGTGGAGGCGCGCGCGCTCATGGCCGATGGTACGCCGCCACTGGAGTACCCCGACCTGCGAATCGCGTCCACGCGGGAGGAGTCCGAGGCGATCAACAAGGTGGATGGCCCGGCCGTCATCATCTCCGCCAGTGGGATGGCGACAGGCGGTCGCGTTCTCCATCACCTGCGCCAACGCCTCCCCGAGAGAAGAAACATGGTCGTTCTGGTCGGGTTTCAGGCTGACGGCACGCGCGGCCGTGCTCTGCAGGATGGTGCCGGTGAGATCAAGATGCACGGTTCGTGGGTGCCGGTGCGTGCCGAGATCAGAACGCTGCCCGGCTTCTCAGCCCACGCCGACCGGGAAGAGATCCTGCGGTGGCTGCGCGGGTTCGAGTCGCCACCGAATGCGCTGTACCTGACCCACGGCGAGAACGGCGCGCGGACGTCGCTAGCCGACTTCATTCGGGGGACACTGGGCTGGAAGGTCCACCTGCCCGAGCATCTCGAGGTCGTGAGCCTCTCGGGCGAAGCCTGATCGTTCACAGATCGGCCGGTCGGCCAGCGTTCCTCCCGGTTCCTCACCCGGAACTTTCGCCCATCGCGACGGCCTACGCCCTGCGCGGCATCCTCCGCGAACGCGTCACCAGCGACCCGACGGCACAGGGCAAGGAGCATCGGGTAGTGTCAGCCGACACGCGCCAAGAATGCAGTGCGATCTCCCGGGAGGGAGCGGCACACCCAGGATGGAGTCGTCGGCCGATTGACGCATCGCCATCGGATCGAGGATCCAGACACACAACCATTGTGGGGGGTTGGGATCTGTGACGCCTCTGCCGTCTCAGGCGGGGAGGGAGCGCGGCGGGAGCCCTATCGGAGCCCCACACCGAGGACGTTGATCCTGACGTGGCGCTGGGCAAGGAGGAAGATGAATAGCGGCGGAAGCGTCGCGAGGGTCGAGCCCGCCATCACCAGGTGATAGCGGGGGCCCACGCTGTCGGCCAGATAGCGGAGGCCAAGCGTGATCGTCCGGAGCGACTCGCTACTTGTCATCACAAGCGGCCAGAAGAACGCATTCCATTGCGCGACGAACGCGAGGACAACAATCGCGACGAGCGCGGGCCGCAGCGCGGGCAGGACAACCAGACCGAGGGCGCGGAGAGGATCGCAGCCGTCGACGCGCGCGGCAAGTTCGATCTCGCGCGGGAAGATGCGGAACTGCTGCCCGAGATAGTATGTCGTGAAGGCAGTGCACGCGGGAGGCACGATCAGTCCCGGATAGGAATCGACCCAGCCGATCAAGCGCATCAGGACGAAGTTCGGGATGACGATCACCTGGCCCGGGAGAAAGAGCGTCGCGACGAAGAGCGCGAAAAGCGCGCGCCCTCCCGGGAGGGGCAGGCGCACGAACGCGTACGCCGCCAGGATTCCGAAGGTGACCTCGAGGCCAGTGATGGCGCTGGCGATGAAAAAGCTGTTCACGAGATAGCGCGCCAGCGGCACGACCGTCCAGACCTCGCCGAAATTCTCCCAGCGCGGCGGCCGGGGAATGAGCGAAAGAGGCTGGGCGAAGATCTCGTCGGGGCCCTTGAGGGCCGTGGAGAGCATCCATATGGCCGGGACCGACACCACCACCGCGGTGGCGACCGCGAGGAGGTTGCGCAGAACGATCATTCGGTCAGATCCGGCACGCGCGGGCGCAGGAGCATCAACCCGGCCACGACCAGGAACAGCACCCAGGCAATGGCCGCGGCGTACCCGAACTGAAAGAACTGGAACGCCAGCTGGTAGATGAGCACAGTGAGCGTCAGCGTGGCGTCGGCCGGCCCCCCCCCAGTCAGAACGTAGACCAGATCGAACGCCTGAGCCGCCCGCACTGTCGCGATCACGAACACGAACGAAGTTGTCGGCGACAGCATGGGCAGCGTGATGGCGCGGAAACGCTGCCACGCGTCGGCGCCATCGAGGCGCGCCGCATCGTGCAAGTGCGTGGGCACCGACTGCAGACCGGCGACGAAGAGAATGACGTCGTACCCGATCCCCTTCCAGATCGCGACGGCCACGAGCGACACCATCGCCCACTCCGTCGAGGAAAGCCATGGAACCGGCGCCAGGCCCAGACTGCCCATCGTACTGTTGGCGAGGCCGAAGTCCGTGTTGAGAAACCAGCGCCATGCCAACGAGGTGGCGACAGAGGACGCGCAGATGGGCATAATCAAGGCAATACGGACGATCGTGCGGCCACGCCCCAGGCCTTCGATCGCGAGGGCCACCGCCAGGGCGAGGATGAGCCCGCCGGTGACAGACGCGGCGACGAAGCGCGCGGTGTTGGCGAGCGCGTCCCAGAAGCGCACGTCTGCGAACAGGGCAGTGACGTTCGCGGTTCCGACCCATCGCGGCGCCGTGAGCACGTCCCAGGCGAACCAGGAGATCGCCAGTGTGGCGAGGATCGGCAGCAGGACGAAGACGGCGAGCCCGAGGGTCGCGGGCGCGACCGCCAGGAGCGCCCAGCGGCGCTCGGATCGCATCATGGGGCGAGACTCACCTGGTCACATAGCTGCGGATGCGGCGACGTGGTCGCGTGTGATCTGCTCAGGAAGCGACGGCGGTCAGGCGATCGAGCGCCCGGTACGCCGCGTGGTGGAGGTAGAGCGCGCGCACATATGCCTGCGGTTCGGCCACCGGTATCAATTCGACGAAGATATCGGGATCCGCGGAGGCAATGCCCCAGCGGCGGACCGCGCCGCCCCCGGCGTTGTACGCGGCCACGGCGCGAAACACATCGCCCGGAAACGCGGTCAACTGTACCGCCAGGTAGCGCGCCCCGAAGTCGATACTAAGGGCCGGTTCTTCGAGGCGCAGTTCCTGAAAATCAGCCACGCGGGCAGCGGTCGCGATCTCGGCACCAGTCGCCGGCATCACCTGGGTGAGTCCGCGCGCACCACTGGGCGAGAGGGCACGCTCGTCGAACAGACTCTCCTGGCGGATGAGCGCGAGGAGCAAGTACGGGCCAACGTCGTGGCGCTGGCCAGCGAGAACCGTCTGATCAGCATATCCGCGTGGGTAGGCCAGGCTGAGGATCCCAACCGGGGCGTCGAGCGGTGAAACCGCAGGGCTGATCCGAGCGAGGCGCGCTCCGGCACGCGCCGCGGCATGGTGGTAGCCGTTCTCCTCGGCGAAGTGGCCAAGCGCGAGGAGCACCCGCGGATCGGCGACCGTCTCGATCGATTGATCGAGTTCGGCTGCGCCCATGCGCCGCACCGCCAGATCGCTGAGGGCCTTAGGACGCAGCAGAGCCCGCACCCGATCCTCGGCCGGAACTTGCGTCCATCCCTCAACCCAACGCAGCGCGGCGGCGCGAGCGGTCTCCGTGAAGATCGGGGGCGGGATGCGGGTGCCGCCGGAGGGCCAGCCGCGATGACCGGCGAACCGATCGGCCGCGCGCACCGCGTAGTAGCTCGTCGGTCTCGTACGCGACGCCTGGTCGAAGCCGCCCTGCGCCTCGACGGTGTTGCCTGCCTCCTCGGCCGACCGCGCGCGCCAGTAGAGCAGTCGGGCACGCCCCGCGGAGGTGCTCTCACTCGCCAATGCGGCGGACCAGACCCGTCGCGCGTCCGCCTGTCGATCGGCGAGGAAGTGGGCTAGCCCTTCGCGGAAGTACGCGTCAGCCGCGCGGGCATCGCCTGGATTCTCCGCCCGAAAGCGAGCGAAGGCCTCGACGTTGTTCTCGGCGAGCGCCCGTGCCCACGGGCCAGGCACCGGAGTCGCAGCGGTCAGTTCCGCGAGCATCGAGCGTGCCTCAGCCTCTCGGGCGCCGGCACCCTCGCTCAGAGCCGTCTCGATGAGCGCCTTCGCATTAGTCCGCCTGCCCGCCAGGAACGCGAGCACCGCCCTATCGAGCGTCGCGATCTGGGCAGGCTGTGCCTCGGCGAGAACCAGTTCTGCGAAGTCGGACCGAAGGCGCGCGTCGGACTGGCGAAGGATGCCGATCGCCCGGCCAAAGTTGCCGCCTCGCGCGAACGCGAGCGCGGCGCGAAGCGATGCCTCCTGCTTGACCGCACGCCAGGCGACGAGATCGGCGGCGCGAAGAAACAGACGCCCGGCCAACGCCCAATCGCCAGCCACCTGCGCGACCTCAGCCGCGCGCAGGGCGATCACACGATTGCTCGTGGCCACGATGGCCGGATCGGCGAGCGCCCGGCGCGCTGTCTCGGCGCCTCCGATCGCCATCGCAACCTCCGCACGGCGGAGGGCGACCAGATCGGCGACCTCAGCCGGCAGCGGGCTGGCAAGCGCCTCGAGCGCGACGCCGGTGTTCGCGTCATCCAGCGCCTGCTCGAGGCGCGCCAGGTTCTGCCATGCATCCGGAGCGGAGGGCACCGACGTCGCGGCTGCGGGGGCTGTGGCAGACAGCAGGGGCGTGGGGATGGGCGGCGCCGCCGGCGTCGGAGTGCCGGCACCAGTCGCGGTCGCCCGCACGGTCGTCGCAGTCAGTTCGACGGCAACCCGTGACAGGTCGAGGACGGGCTTTGCGCTCGTGAGTGTCGCGGTCGGTGTGGGCACGGCGACCGCAGCGCACCCGCTGAGGATCAGGAGCGCGATCACTCCCAGGTATCGGAAGTACACGAACGGCCACTCTACCAGCACGATTCCAGGCGGGGCACCGAACGACTGCCGGGGAGGATGCATAATCTCACAGTGAACGCGACGGATCTCTTCCGCCTCGACGGTCGGATCGGCCTCGTGACCGGCGCAGGATCTGGTCTGGGGAAGGCTTACGCTCAGGCGCTTGCGGACGCCGGGGCGACGGTTGCGTGCGCGGACCTCAACCTCGCCGCGGCGGAGCGCACTGCGGAGGACCTGCGGTCCCGCGGGCCCAGGGCAATCGCGCTCCCCGTCGACGTGGGTGAGGAGGAGCAGATCGACGCGATGTTCGCTCGCTGTGCCGACGAATTCGGCCCGGTCGACATCGTCTTCGCCAACGCGGGCATCGCTGAACCGCGCGAGCCCCTGCTCTCCGCCACACGCGCGACATGGCAGCGCGTGATCGACCTCGATCTCACCAGCGTGTTCCTGACCGCCCGCGGCGCAGCGCGCCAGATGGTCCCGAAGCAGCGCGGCAAGATCATCTCGACCGCCTCGATCATCGGGTTCGTCGCCTCTCAGGACGGCGGCACGGCGCGCGCCTATGCGTCGGCCAAGGCGGGAGTGATCAACCTGACCCGGTCGCTGGCCGTCGAACTGGCGCCCCACAACATCCAGGTCAATGCGATCGCGCCGACGTTCACGAAGACCGGGCTGCGGGATGGGTGGTGGGTCTCGGACCGCCCGGAGGCACGCGCCGCCCAGGAGAGAGTGATCGAACGGTCAGTCATCAAGCGACTCGGCGAACCGGACGACTTCAAGGGCGTAGCGCTGTTCCTGGCCTCGGCGGCCTCCGACCTCGTGACAGGTACGACGGTGGCAGTCGATGGCGGATGGCTCGCGATCTAGGCCCGCGGCGAAGCCGCCGCGCCGATTCCAGGAGGTGACGTGTGGCTGTCGATGGGCGGGTCGAAACGATCGGGCATTTCTCCGGCGGTTCCTGGAGAGACTTGAATGGCGATCGTGACCTTCTGGTCACCAATCCAGCGACGGGAGCCGTGCTCGCTCGGGTCCGACTGGCCGATGCCGTTGCGGTCGACCGGGTGGTGCAGGACGCCGCGGGTGCCTTTCCGGCCTGGCGTCGCACTCCGCCGGTGGTCCGCGCACGCTCGCTCTTCCGACTCAAGGAATTGCTGGAGCGCAGGGCGGACGATCTGGCGCGTGTGATCACTCGCGAACATGGGAAGACACTCGACGATGCTCGCGGCGAGATGCGGCGCGCCATCGAGAACGTGGAGACCGCGGCCGGTATCCCGACCTTGATGATGGGATACGGCCTCGAGGATGGTGCCGGTGCCGGCATCGACGAGGAATTGGTCCGACAACCCCTGGGCGTCTTCGCGGCAATCTGTCCCTTCAACTTCCCGCTGATGGTGCCGTTCTGGTTCTGGCCCTATGCCGTCGCGTGCGGCAACACGTACGTGGTCAAACCTTCAGAACAGGTTCCCATGTCGATCGCGCGGATGGCCGATCTGGTCCACGAGGCCGGCTTCCCACCCGGCGTGTTCAACGTCGTGAATGGCGACCGCGTGGCCAGCGATGCCCTGATCGATCATCCGCTTGTGCGTGGCATCTCCTTCGTCGGTTCGACGGCCGTCGCACGGTACATCTATGCGCGAGGTGCCGAGCGGGGTAAGCGGGTCCAGGCGCAGGGAGGGGCGAAGAACGCCATCGTCGTCATGCCCGACGCGGATATCTCGCGCACGATCGAGAACGTCCTGGGCTCGGCATTCGGCGCAGCGGGTCAGCGGTGCCTGGCCAACTCGCTTCTGATCGCGGTCGGCGGCGTCGCCGACCGCCTGATGCCTCCGCTCCGTGATGCCGCGCGGGCAATCGTGGTCGGCAACGGTGAGGATGCCGGCGTCGGGATGGGCCCGGTGATCTCCCCCCGGGCGCGCGATCGGATCGTGGGGTACATCGAACGTGGCGAGCAGGAAGGAGCGCAGCTGACCGTCGACGGACGCGATGTCCCGGCCGCGCGACCCGGCTCCTGCTTTGTGGGCCCCACGATCTTCGAGGGCGTTCGGCCGGAGATGGCGATCGCGCAGGATGAGATCTTCGGCCCGGTCCTCAGCGTGGTGCGGGTTGAGTCGCTCGCCGAGGCGATCGACGTGATCGCAGCGTCGCCCTATGGCAACGCGGCGTCGATCTTCACCGAGTCCGGCGCGGCGGCACGCGAGTTTCGCTATCGCGTGCCGACCGGGAACGTCGGCATCAACATCGGCGTGGCGGCGCCCATGGCCTACTTTCCCTTCTCTGGCGCGCGTGCCTCGTTCTTCGGAACGCTCCATGGCCAGGGTCAGGATGCGGTCGACTTTTTCACGGAGAAGAAGGTGGTCATCACGCGCTGGTTCGGTACTGCGGAGGCCGCCCGCCACCACGGATTCTGAGGCGCACTCAACGAATCAGCATCGCGTCGCCGAAGCTCAGGAACCGATACCCCCGCGCGATTGCCTCGTCGTAGGCCCGGAAGATCGCGCCGATACCGGCGAAGGCGCCCACCAGCATCAGCAAGGACGAACAAGGGGCGTGAAAGTTCGTCACCAGGGCGTCGATCGCTCGGAACGTGTACCCGGGATAAATAAACAGTCGGGTCGCGCCTCGACCCTCGGTCCCTCCGGACGTCTCGAGCGCCCGCGCCGTGGTCGTTCCTATGGCCACGACGCGACGGCCGGACTGGCGCGCCCGCGCGATCAGCGCGGCGGTCTGGGCCGATACCTCGTACCACTCGGTGTGGATCGCGTGGTGGCGGATGTCCTCGGACTCCACCGGGCGGAAGGTGTCGAGTCCCACGTGGAGCACCACGTACGCCAAGGCGACGCCGCGTTCCCGAAGCTGGAAGAGCAATTCAGGCGTAAGGTGCAGGCCCGCCGTCGGCGCCGCGGCAGAACCGGGGTCCTGGGCGAAGATCGTTTGGTAGCGCTCCGGGTCCGCCAGCGGTTCCCGAATGTACGGGGGCAGCGGAGTGCGGCCGTTCCTCGCCAACCAGTTGGCGAACCGCGCACTCTCCACAGCTGCTCCATCTCGGTCGACGAAGCGCACGAGCCGTCCGCCACGCTCGTCGCGCCCGACGACCTCGGCGAACAACTCATCATCGCCGAATCCGATGTGGGTTCCCACCTGGAGCCGCCGCGAGGGACGGACAAGCGCCTCCCATCCGACATCATTCTGGCGGAGCAGCAGGATCTCGGTGTGCCCGCCTCCGGGCAGTCGGTGACCCAGCAGCCGGGCCGGCAGCACGCGCGTCCGGTTGACCACCAACAGGTCGCCAGGATCGAGCAGCGCGGGAAGGTCAGTGAACGTTCCGTGCGAAAGGTCGCCTGTCCTGCGATCCATCGCGAGCAGGCGAGAGGCATCGCGCCGCTCGAGTGGGGTCTGTGCGATGAGATGATCAGGTAGCTCGTAGTCGTATGTCGCGAGATCGAACTGCGGGCGAGCATCGGTCACGGCGCAGATCTCCCTAGGAACCGCTGCAGGTCTGTGCGACCGAGGACACCGAGCGTCGCCGCGGCAACACCAGTGGCCGCACCGCCGACCACGACAAGGCGCGCGAATAGGGCGAATCCATCCGCTCCTTCGAGGCTCGCCGCGAGCGCCGCGACCACAGCCGAGGCCGCCGCGGCGGCAACCACAGAACGGACGACCGCCAGCACAAGGCCGTTACGGCCTGTCAGCATCCCGTCTCGCCAGGCGAGTGCCCCGAGGATCACACAATGAGCGACGTTCTGGATCGTGTTGGCGAGAATCAAGCCCTGGACACCGAAGGGCCCCACGAGCGCGAGAGCGGCAATCACGAAGAGTGCCGAGGTGCCCAACCCGACGAGGACCGGCGTCAGCGGGCGATGCCGCGCGTAATAGGCGGCGATAAGAATCTGATCCGCCGCCCAGAATGGGATTTGCGCCGCGTAGAGGAGGAACGCCTGAGCGACCAGCGCTGTTGCCGCAGCGTCGAAGGCCCCTCGTTCGAAGAGCACGCGCACGATTGGCTCGCGGAGGAGGACGAGCAGAATGGTGGTCGGTATCAGGATCGAGACGCTCGCCCGTAGACCGAGCGCGAGCGTCTCGGCGAAGGCATCCTGCGCCCGTATTGTGGCGAGCGCGGGCAGGATCGCCAGGGAGAGTGCCGTGCCGAACAGGCCCAGCGGCAACTGCACGAGGGTGGTCGCCGCGCGCATCACCGCGATGCTCTCTGGCCCGGTGGACCAGGCAAGTGCGCGATCGAGGATGACGATCGCCTGCGAAACGACCAGGCCCAGGGCAACGGGCGAGGCGAGAGTATGCGCCTGGCGTATCGCTGGATCGGCCAGCGAGAAGGTGGGCCATGGAAAGTGCCGGCGGAGCGGCCAACTCTGCACCGCGAACTGCAGCAGGGCCCCAACCACGAGACCCATGGCCAGAGCGACCGGACCGATCGTTGGGGCAAGCGCCAGTCCGAGGAGGACGATGCCGAGGTTGAAGCCCCCACTGGCGAGCGCGGTGGTACCGAACGAACCGCGGGCGTTCAGAAGCGCCTGCAGGACCGCCGCGCCGACCAGGAACGGGATTCCTGGTAGCACCAACCGGATCAGCGTCGCGGTCAGATCCAGGCTCTCCGTCGACGCACCCGCGCCAAGCAGATGGGCCAGAGGGACGGCCGCGAAGCCCAGCGCCACCGCCAGGAGGATCGCCGCGGCGACGCCCACGCCGAGAAACGTGGCCGCGAGAGCGCGCTGCGCGCAAGGGACGTCGTTGCGCTTCGCAAGGAGGGGGATGAGAGATGCGGTCATCGTGCCGCCAATGAGCAGGTCGTAGACCATTGTCGGGATCGTGGCGGCGGTGAGGAACGCCGAGGCCGTGCCGGAGACCCCGTACAGACCCACAATTGTCGCCTCACGCCCAACGCCGAGGAGCCGACTCAAGAGACTGCCGGCCATCAGCAGGAGCGTCCCGCGGGCGACCTGACGCGCGTTCATCGCCCCATCGGAGGGTGAAGAGCACCCTCGTATAATTTCCCGCAACAGTTCCAGTACCTGAGGGGACCGCGCATGGATCGGGCCGATGACCGTGATGACCCGTTCTCCATGCAGGCGATCGTCGACCAGATGGACACGGCTCGGCGCTCGACCACCGATCCGGGCCGCATCGGTCCGCGACGAGGCGAGTTCGTCGAGGGGGTCGTCACGTCGGTCGGTCGGGACGGGATCCTCATTGACATCGGCACCAAGGCGGAGGCGGAGGTCGCCAACGCCGAACTCGCCTCGTTGCTCGGCGGACAAGCCGCGCCGGAGGTCGGATCGACGGTCCTTGCGCAGATCCTCACCGGCGAGAACGCCGAGGGTCGAGCGGTCGTTTCGATCCTGCGCGCGCGAGAGGAGCAGGCCTGGCGTCGCGCGCTGGCCGATGCGAAGGCAAACAGAATCGTCGAAGTCCGGGTGACCGAGGCGAACCGCGGCGGGCTCGTCGTTGATTTCGACGGGCTCCGCGGATTCATTCCCCTCTCGCAGATTGCGAGCGTACGAATATCCGGTCTGGCGGGAGACGAACTACAGGAGAAACTCGGCGAGGCGATCGATCGGACTATCTCCGCTATCCCCGTGGAAGTGCGGCAGCGCCATGGGCGTCTGGTCCTCTCGGAGCGGGCGGCGGCGATGAATCTGCGCGCCGTACGGCGCGCCGAGATGATGGCGAAGATCACACCTGGATCAACGCTCACCGGCCGCGTCACCTCGATCACCGACTATGGCGCATTTGTCGATCTTGGCGGCGTGGATGGACTGGTCCACCTCTCCGAACTCGCCTGGCGCCGCGTGCAGCGTGCCACTGAGGTTGTTGCGCCGGGCGATGAAGTATCGGTCTATGTGCTCGGCGTGGATACCGAGCAGCAGCGCATCAGTCTGTCCATCCGCCGGACGCTGCCCGAGCCGTGGCAGGACTTCGCCCTCCGCCATAGTCCGGGCGATATCGTGGAGGGGGTCATCGCTCGGGTCACGCAGTTCGGCGCCTTCGCGACCCTCGACGATGGGGTAGAGGGCCTGATCCACATCAGCGAGATGAGCGACCGGATGATCAGCAACCCCCGCGACGCTGTGACGATTGGCGAGCGCCGGAGGATGCGCATCCTGCGGATCGATGTCGGCCAGCGCCGCCTGGGCCTGAGTCTTCGCGGCATCATTGGTGATGCCGACGCGCAGAGCACCGCTCTCTACACGGATGGTGAGCCGACGGCCGATTCGCGGATGGGCGACCTCCTGCGACACTGGCTCGACGATGAGGAATCAGGAAAGCGTTAGCGTTAGCGTTCGGCCTGCTCGACCGGTGAGGTGGTGAACCCCCAGAAGCCGTCCGTATAATCGAATTCGGGCTTCGGCTCGGGGGGCGCCAGTGGCGGATCGTTTCGATAAGTTCACGGAACGCGCGCGCAAGGTGTTGACCCTCGCCCAGGAAGAGGCGCAGCGGTTCAATCACAACTACATCGGGACCGAGCACTTGCTTCTGGGACTCGTCCGCGAGGGCGAAGGCGTCGCCGCCAAGGTCCTGGCGAACATGGGCGTCGAGTTGAACAAGGTCCGGTCCGCAGTCGAATTCATCATCGGCCGCGGCGACCGGATGGTTATGGGCGAGATCGGTCTGACACCGCGGGCGAAGAAGGTCATCGAGCTCGCGGTCGATGAAGCGCGGCGTTTGAACCATCAGTATATCGGCACGGAGCATCTGCTCTTGGGCCTCGTCCGCGAGGGCGAAGGCATCGCTGCGGGCGTGCTGGAGAGCCTCGGCGTGTCGCTGGATCGAGTGCGCGCCCAGGTCATCCACGTCCTGTCGCAGTCATCAGGCTATACGCAGCACGAGGCGCGGCAGTCGACGCGCACGCCAACGATCGACCAGATGGGGATCGATCTGACCGCCGCGGCGCGGGCGGGCAAGCTCGATCCATGCATCGGCCGGGCGAAGGAGATCGAGCGGGTCATCCAGATCCTCTCTCGCCGGACCAAGAACAACCCGGCGCTCATTGGGGAGCCGGGTGTCGGCAAGTCCGCAATTGTGGAGGGCCTGGCCCAGAAGATCGTGAGCGGTGATATCCCGGAGACTCTGCAGGGCAAGAGGTTGCTCACACTCGATGTAGGCGCGCTCGTCGCCGGCACGAAGTACCGGGGAGAGTTCGAGGAGCGCCTGAAGAAAATCGTCGAGGAGATCCGCAATGCGGGGAACTGCGTGCTGTTTATCGACGAGTTGCATACGCTGGTCGGTGCCGGCGCTGCCGAAGGCGCTGTCGACGCCGCCAACATTTTGAAGCCCTCGCTGGCGCGTGGGGAGTTGCAGACCATCGGCGCCACGACGCTGGACGAGTACCGCAAGTACATCGAGAAGGATGCCGCCCTGGAGCGCCGCTTCCAACCTGTCCAGGTCAATGAACCGAGCCTCGAGGAAACCATTGAGATCCTTCGCGGCATCAAGGATCGCTACGAGGCTCATCACAAGCTCGAGATAACTGACGAAGCGTTGAAGGCCGCGGCCGAACTCGCCGCGCGCTACATTCCGGACCGGTTTCTGCCCGACAAGGCAATCGACCTGGTAGACGAGGCGTCGAGCCGCGTCCGCCTCTCCCGATCGACCACGCCGCCCAGCCTCAAGGAGGCGATGCGGGGGCTGGAGTCAGTGCAGCGGGAGAAGGAAGCCGCGATCACCGCCCAGCAGTATGAGCTCGCCGCCGAACTCCGGGATCGTGAGGTCAAGCTTCGCGAGAAGATCGAGAAACTGGAGTCGGGTCAACTGACTGAGCCGGGCCAGCCCGGCGAAGAGGGTGCGCCCGCGGAGAAGGCCCGCGTCACCGAGGAACACATCGCCGAAGTCGTCTCGATGTGGACGGGTATCCCTGTCAAGCGGATCGCGCAGGAAGAGTCCGCAAAGCTCCTCCAAATGGAGGATGCGCTCCACGCCAAGATCATCGGTCAGGACGAGCCGATTAAAGCGATCTCACGGGCGGTGCGCCGCGCGCGCGCTGGGATGAAAGACCCCAAGCGACCGATCGGGTCGTTCATCTTCCTCGGGCCAACGGGCGTCGGCAAATCGCACCTGGCGCGGGCGCTCGCCGACTTTCTCTTCGGCTCCGAGGACGCGATGATCCGCATCGACATGTCGGAGTTCATGGAGCGACATGCCGTCGCCCGCCTGGTGGGTGCGCCCCCGGGCTACATCGGCTACGAAGAAGGCGGGCAGTTGACCGAGGCGGTCCGCCGCAAGAGTTACTCCGTGGTGCTCTTCGATGAGATTGAGAAGGCGCATCCGGAAGTCTTCAACATGTTGCTCCAGATCATGGAGGACGGTCGCCTGACCGACGCCAAGGGTCGGAAGGTGGACTTTCGCAACACCATCCTGATCATGACGTCGAACGTCGGCGCTGAACTGCTCAAGCGCGATACCACACTCGGCTTCAACATCCACGTCGATGAGAAGAAATCGGCCGAAACCAGCTACGAGGCGATGAAGGAGAAGGTGCTCGGCGAGTTGAAGAAGACCTTCCGCCCCGAGTTCTTGAACCGGATCGATGGCGTAATGGTCTTCCATCAGTTGCAGAAGGATCAGATCCGCCAGATCGTGGAGATCGAACTGCGACGCCTGCACGTCCAATTGGGCGAGCAGGAATTGAAGATGGTCGTCAGCGATGAGACGAAAGACTTCCTCGCCGAGAAGGGCTGGGATCAGCAGTACGGCGCCCGTCCGCTGCGGCGCGCGATCACGAATCTGCTCGAAGACCCGCTCTCGGAGGCGCTTCTCTCCGGTCGATTCGAGCCAGGCTCCTCCATCGAGGTGCTGGTGCGTGACGGCGCGCTCGTGCTGGAACGGATCCCGGCGCCCGAGCCAGCGCCGGACCCGGAGCGGGAGCCCGAGCCGGCGACTGCCTGACCGGGTCTGAAGCCTTTCGTCGGCCTGGCTGACGTGGGTGCGATGCCATGAGCCCACGGTCTGTGCGTCCGGTGTTCGTCTGTCAGCGGTGCTCGTTTGAGGCGGCGCGCTGGCAGGGTCAGTGCCCTCGATGTGCTGAGTGGAACACGCTCGTGGAGACCGTGCCAGTCGGAGCGCGTGCGAACAGTTCGAACCACAGCGTCGAGACGAGGGGGCCCCGGGCGGCGCAGTTGGGCGCCACTGCGAATGGCGAGCGGTACCGAACCTCGATTGGCGAGTTCGACCGGGTCCTTGGCGGAGGACTCGTCCCCGGTTCTGTCGCGCTCCTCGCCGGCGATCCAGGCGTCGGGAAGTCGACCCTGATCCTGCAGGTGGCCGCTGGCATCGGATCCACAGACCCGGTGTTGTACGCCACCGCCGAGGAGTCGGTCAGTCAGGTCGACCAGCGCGCACGCCGCGTGACTGTCGCGCGGGACGATCTGCTCGTTCTGCCCACAGAGAGCGTCGAGGCGATCATCGATGAGGCGAACCTCCGCCAACCCCGCCTCATCGTGGTCGACTCCATTCAGACTGTCACGCTCGGGAGCGTCGACGGCGGCGCGGGCAGCGTGGTCCAGGTTCGGGAGAGCGCACTGGCCCTCACGCGCTACGCCAAAGAGACTGGCACGGCCGTCATCCTGATCGGGCACGTGACCAAGGACGGCAACGTCGCGGGTCCTCGGACACTGGAACATATTGTCGACGTCGTCCTGCAAATGGAGGGCGATCGCCAGAACGCGTGGCGCATCCTGCGGGCCGCCAAGAACCGTTTCGGCGCAACCGACGAGATCGGCGTGTTCGCGATGGAGGATCACGGCCTTGTCGAGGTGCCGAATCCCTCGGCAGCCTTCATCGCCGAGCGAGCCCGCGAGGCCGACGGCTCGGTCATCGGGGTCGCGCTCGAAGGCTCGCGACCCCTTCTCGTCGAGGTGCAGGCGCTGACGGCTCCGACAACGCTGACGATGCCTCGACGCACTGCGAACGGCCTCGATATCAACCGCGTCCACCTGCTCATCGCAGTGCTGCAGCGGCGCCTTGGACTAGCGCTCGGCACGCACGACGTGTTCGCGAACGTGATCGGCGGCTCACGCATCGTCGAGCCGGCCCTCGACCTCGCGCTCGCGCTCGCTATCGTCTCGTCGCATCGGGCCGAGCCCATCCCGCCTGACCTGGCGGTCTTCGGCGAGATCGGCCTGAATGGCGAGGTGAGGGGCGTGCCGCGGGCGGGTCAGCGCGTCGTCGAGGCGGGGCGGCTCGGGTTCCGCCGCGTGATCGCCGCGGGCCGAACGATCCGTTCCGCGGCGGAGGTGGAGGTCATCGCCGTGCATTCAGTGCGAGAAGCCATCGAGGCGGCCTGGTCGCGGCCGTCCCCAATGCGAAGGGTAACGGCCACATCGCATGGCTGAGGTGGCCGCGATTGTCCTGGCGGCGGGTTCCGGCCAGCGGATGGGTCCCGGCCACGGCGATAAAGTGTGGGCCGACTTGGGCGGATCACCGGTCCTCCGGCACACGCTCACCGTGTTCCAGCACGCGGCATCGGTTCATACGATCGTCCTCGTCACGCGCGAGGACCTCCGCGCGCGCAGCGAGGCGCTGATCGTCGATGTCGGATTGACCAAGGTGCACGCCGTGGTCGGTGGCGGTGCCACGCGTCGTGAATCGACTCGCAACGGACTCGCCGTCCTGGCCAGGGGACGCTTCGATGTCGTGACCGTGCACGACGCAGCCCGTCCCTTCATCGACGAGCGCATCATCGCCGAAGGGGTTGCACTTGCCCGGGAGCATGGCGCGGCGATCCCGGTGATCCCGGTCTCGGACACGATCAAACGGGTCTCGGGGTCCGCGATCGTGGATTCCCCGACGCGCGAGGATCTTCGGGCTGCGCAAACACCTCAGGCGTTCCGTCTCGATCTCCTGGTCCGCGCTCACGAGTCGGCCGACGACACCGCAACGGACGATGGTGTCCTCGTGGAGCGGCTCGGCTACACCATTCGGGCGTATCCGGGTTCGGTCCGCAACATCAAGATCACCGTGGCCGAGGATCTTCTCTTCGCGCGCGCGCTGTTGGCGACGTGATCCGCATCGGCATCGGCTACGACGTGCATCGCATCGCCTCGGGGCGCGAGATGTGGCTCGGGGGCGTGCGCTTCGAGGTTGGTTTCGGCCTCGAGGGACACTCCGACGCCGATGTCGCGGCGCACGCGCTCTGCGATGCGCTGCTCGGTGCGGCTGCGCTGGGGGATCTGGGCACCCACTTTCCGCCGGGGGAAGCGCGCTGGCGGGGCGCATCCGGCGGGACGCTCCTCGGCCACGTGCGCGAACTGCTGGTTTCGGCCGGATGGGTGATGGCGAACGGAGACATCACGCTGATCTGCGAACGGCCGAGGATCGCCCCGCGCGTTCCGGATATGCGCGCCGCCCTCGCCGCAGCTCTGAGGGTGGAGCCGGCGGCGATCTCGGTCAAGGCGACTACGAACGAACGGATCGGTTTCATTGGCCGGGGCGAGGGCATCGCCGCTATTGCCGTGGCTACAATCGAGAGTACCAGGTGATGATCTCCGCTCCTCGCTGCGCCTGTCTATAGGGGTCCCGCTCGCGGGGCCCCAGCCGCCTCGATCGGATTCGGCAGTGAAACCAGCGGGGAGTGAGATGCAGATACCACCGATTCGCGTGCACAACACCCTTGCCGGTCGTAAGGACGACTTCGTGCCCTGGAAGCCGCCCGAGGTGGCGATGTACGTCTGCGGCATTACACCGTATTCGGCATCGCACTTCGGACACGGGATGTCGGCCGTAGTCTTCGATACGATCCGCCGCTATTTGGAGTACCGGGGCTATCAAGTACGGTACGTCCAGAACTTCACCGATATCGACGACAAGATCATCGCACGTTCTCAGGAGTTGGGTGTCGATCCGCGCGCGCTGGTCGTGCGGCATACCACCGAGTACTTCGCCGCCCTCCACGCGCTCAACATACAGCCAGCGTACGTGTACCCGCGGGCTACGGGAGAACTCGATCCGATCCGATCGATGATCGCCGGACTGATCGAGCGCGGGTACGCGTACGCGGCGGGTGGCGACGTCTACTTCCGCATCGCAAACTTCTCGGGGTACGGCAAACTGGCGCGACGGTCGATGGACGAGATGACCGCAATCGCCCGGATCGAGGGCGACGAGCGCAAGGAGAATCCGGCCGACTTCGCGCTCTGGAAGGCCGCGAAAGCGGGCGAACCTCGGTGGCCCAGTCCCTGGAGTGAAGGCCGACCTGGCTGGCACATCGAGTGCTCCGCGATGAGCATGCGCTACCTCGGCGAACAGATCGATATTCACGGCGGGGGCCAGGATCTGGCGTTCCCGCACCACGAGAACGAGATTGCCCAGAGTGAGTGCTTCACGGGCAAGGCGCCGTTTGTCCGATACTGGCTCCACAACGGGTTCGTGCTCTTCGGCGATACGAAAATGTCGAAGTCGCTCGGCAATGTTGTGTCGCTCGGCGAGGCAATCGAACGATATGGTGGAGCGGCGGTCCGACTCTTCGTTCAGCAATCTCACTATCGGAGCCCGCTGAGCCTGACCGATGAGGGACTTTTGGCGGCGAGACGAGCGCTCGAACGAGTGACCGGCGCGCTGGACGGCGCGATCGATCCAACCGCGGTTGGCGAGAGCGCGGACCGCGCGCGGTTCACCGCCGCTATGGACGACGACTTCAATACGCCGGGGGCCATCGCGGTCATCTTCGATCTGGTGCGCGAGGTGAATCGGCGCACCGAGAACGGGGACGAGGCAGCTGCCGCGGCCGCGCGCACGATCCTACATGAACTCACCAGTGCGCTGGGACTACGCCCCGGAATCGAGGCAGGCGGCACTGCAGAGTCCGTGGATCCGCTCATGGATCTGCTGATCGGGGCGCGCTCCGCGCTGCGACTGGGGCGTGATTACGCCAGCGCCGATCGCATCCGCGACGATCTCGCCGCGCTCGGCTATGCCCTGGAGGATCGACCCGAGGGGACGGCCTGGCGGCGGAACTGACCTGAGGCGATGCCGTACATCTCGGGCCGCCACGTCGTCGCTGAAGCGCTTGCCGCTCGCCGCTCGATCCGTCGCATTCTCATCGCGGTCGACGCGGAGGCGGCACTCGCAGTGCTCCTTAATCGGGCGCGCGATACCGGCGTAGCAGTGCAGCGTCTGGATCGACGCGCACTCACTCGCCTCGCCGACTCGGAGCGACACCAGGGGGTCGTGGCGGAGGTGGACGAGTTCATCACGTGGGATCTCGAACCGGTCCTTGCCGACGCGATCGGTCGCGGCGGCGTGTTGCTGGCCCTCGACCAGATCCAGGATCCGCAGAACCTCGGCAGCCTTATCCGATCGGCCGAGGCGTTCGGCGTGGAAGGACTCGTCCTGCCGCGCCATCGGTCGGCCAGCGTCACACCGCTCGTCGAACGGTCGTCCGCCGGGGCGATCGAGCACCTCCGGGTTGTGGAGGTAACGAATCTCACACGGGCACTCCAGCACATGAAGCGTGACGGTGTCTGGACCGTGGGACTTGATCCGGCTGGTTCCGACCGCTTTGAGGGCATCGACCTCCGAGGGCCGCTCTGCGTCGTCGTCGGAGCCGAAGGTGCCGGGATGTCGCGGTTGGTTCTCGAGGAGTGCGACTATCGGGTCTGTCTGCCGACGGTAGGAAGGGTGGCCTCGCTCAACGCCGCGGTCGCCGGATCGATCGCGCTCTGGGAGATCTTCCGCCGGCGCCAGAAAGCGCGTTCGGAAGACTCCGCGGACTGAAACCCCGCAGGCGCACCGAGAAAGAACCGGTCGCGCTGCCCTGCTACGATCGGACTACGCCGGCGTAGCTCAGGGGTAGAGCGGTTGTTTTGTAAACAACTGGTCGGGGGTCCGAATCCCTCCGCCGGCTCCGCTCGGAACGGCGCGGTCCGAGATCAACCAGTCGCGCCGAGAGTGCGCTCGCTTGGGTCGCGCCGCCTTGGCGACTCGTACCGCGCGATCAATGCGGTTACCTCGGCCGGATCCACATCCAGGCGGGCAACGCGCGCCTCATACGGCCGTCGCACGACGTTGGTTCGATCGCCTCGATTCTCTCGCACCGCGCTCACCACCCCTCCACCTCGGCGGACCGATTCCGCGCTATCAACTGTGGCACCGCAGTCGGCCAGATGGCGTAGCCGTTTGATAACAGCGCCACAGGGTCATGATCGGCGTCGGAGGTCAATGACTTGAGCATCACAGGCAGAGTGTCACGGTCGCACGAGACAGTGGCATCCGACAAATGAGTGATTCGCCCCGCGGCGGCGGGAGAATCTGTCGGCGGCGGAGGGATGTCACTAATATTGGGCCGACTGCGCCCACGTAGCTCAGTAGGTAGAGCACGTTCTTGGTAAGAACGAGGTCACCGGTTCGATCCCGGTCGTGGGCTCTAGGGATGAGGAGAGGCTGCTACAGCAATGGCGAAGAAGAAGTTCGAGCGCACCAAGCCCCACGTCAACGTCGGCACCATCGGCCACATCGACCACGGCAAGACCACCCTCACCGCCGCCATTACCAAGGTCCTCGCCATGCGGGGCGCCGCCGAGTTCCGCGCCTTCGACTCCATCGATAACGCCCCCGAGGAACGCGCCCGCGGCATCACTATCGCCATCGCCCACGTCGAGTACGAGACCAACGCCCGCCACTACGCCCACGTCGACTGCCCCGGCCACGCCGACTACATCAAGAACATGATTACCGGCGCCGCTCAAATGGATGGCGCCATCCTCGTCGTCGCCGCTCCCGACGGCCCCATGCCCCAAACCCGCGAACACATCCTCCTCGCCCGTCAGGTCGAGGTCCCCTACATCGTCGTCTTCCTCAATAAGGTCGATATGATGGAAGACCCCGAACTCCTCGAACTCGTCGAACTCGAACTCCGCGAACTCCTCTCCAAATACAACTTCCCCGGCGACGACATCCCCATCATCCGCGGCTCCGCCCTCAAAGCCCTCGAATCCAACTCCTCCGACCCCACCGCCCCCGAGTACGCCTGCATCCTCGAACTCATGGATGCCGTCGACTCCTACATCAAAACCCCCGAACGCGCCGTCGACCGCCCCTTCCTGATGCCCATCGAGGACGTCTTCGGCATCAAGGGCCGCGGCACCGTCGTCACCGGCCGCATCGAACGCGGCCGCGTCAAAGTCGGCGAGGAAATCGAAATCGTCGGCTTCGGCCAAACCCGCAAAACCGTCGTCACCGGCGTCGAAATGTTCAAGAAACTCCTCGACGAAGGCCAGGCCGGCGATAACGTCGGCTGCCTCCTCCGCGGCATCGAACGCGACGAGATCTTCCGCGGCCAGGTCCTCGCTCGCCCCGCCTCCATCACCCCCCATACCAAGTTCACCGCTCAGGTCTACGTCCTCTCCAAAGACGAGGGCGGCCGCCATACCCCCTTCTTCAACGGCTATCGACCCCAGTTCTACGTCCGTACCACCGACGTCACAGGCAACGTCGAACTCCCTCAGGGCGTCGAAATGGTCATGCCCGGCGATAACGTCCAAATGACCATCTCCCTCATCGAACCCGTCGCCTGCGAACAAGGCCTACGCTTCGCCATCCGCGAGGGCGGTCGCACCGTCGGCGCCGGCGTTATCGCCGAAATCCTCCAGTAAGGGGCAGACAATGGCCAAGAAGAAAGGCGAAGCGCGCATCCTGGTGACGCTCGCCTGCAACGACTGCAAAGAGCGGAACTACGCGACCCAGAAGAACCGACGCAACGACCCCGACCGGATGGAGCTGAAGAAGTACTGTCCACGGTGCCGCCAGCATCGCGCACACCGCGAGACGCGCTGATCGCTGACCGGGTCGATCGTTCGTGATCGATCCGGACACGATCTGGGCGGTGGTGATGGGGATCATCGCTTTGCCAACGGGTCAGGCCTTCGGCGCGCTCGATGTGGTCGCACTCCTACTTCTGGGCGCTTTCGCCATCGACGGCGGACGCAGCGGGATGATCCGCGGGGGGCTCGATTTGATCATCGTGCTCGCCGCCGTCATCGCGGGACTCGCGGCTCTGCGCCCTGCCGGTGCCCTCCTCGCGTCACTCCTTCCGATCCGACCGGCGGTTGCCGAACTCATTGCGTTCGGACTCGCTCTTGCGATCATCACCGGCCTCGGCGTCGTGGTCACCGCGACCCTCGCCGCCGAGGGGCGGCGCTTGACCCACCGCGCCGGATCCTTGAAGAGGCTCGACGCGGTGCTCGGCGTGCCGGTCGGGTTCCTGCGCGGCGGTGTGATCCTGGCGCTACTCGCGGCGACGATGAGCACGCTGCCGCTTACGCCGGAAGTCGCGCATCACATCGCGGCGGCCCCGACCCTCGCACGGATCGCGCCTCTGGGAACGGCCCTGGCGCCAGACCTGGCCGCGGCGCTTGGCCGCCTTGCCCTCGACGGCACCGTAGACATCCCACCGCCGCTCGGGCCGTTCGCGCAAGTCCCGGCCGCGATCATCCCGACCACGGGGCGGGCGCTTCGCGATCCCGGCGGCGAACGCGAACTGATCGTCGCCATCAACCGGGAGAGGAGGATCGGTGGCCTTCCCCCTCTCTCGGTCGATCCCGGCCTCAGCGACACCGCTCGCGCCCATAGCGAGGACATGGTCGCGCGGAGGTTTCTCTCCCACCAGTCGCCGACCGCAGGTTCGCCTCGGGCGCGACTCGATGGGGCAGGGGTCTCATTTCGCATTGCGGCGGAGAACGTGGCACACGGCCAGGCTGTCGAGGCGATCCACCGGATGATGCTCAACAGTGCCGATCATCGGCGGGCGATCCTCGGGGCGCAGTACCGAAGGCTCGGCGTGGGCGTCGTCGCAGCCGATGGCTGGGGCATCGTCGTCACACAGCTGTTTGCGGACTGAGGCATTCCCCCTACCATCGAGGAATGGACGGAGTCATCCTCGCCGCGCTGCGCTCGCCGATCGGGCGATTGAATGGCTCCCTTGCGGCGCTCACCGCCCCGCAGCTGGGCGCACAGGTCGCGCGTGCGGCACTGGCCAGGGCTGAGATCGATGGGGAATCCGTGGATGAGACGCTGTTCGGGTGCGTCCTTCAAGCGGGCCTCGGCCAGGCCCCCGCTCGCCAGGTTGCGCTCGGTGCGGGACTCCCGGAGTCCGTGCCCGCGACGACCATCAACAAGGTCTGTGCCTCGGGACTCAAGACCGTGGCTCTGGCGGATCAGGCTATCCGCGCAGGAGATGGGCATCTCTTCCTGTGCGGGGGTATGGAGTCGATGTCGAACGCGCCGTATCTCGTAGCCGGGGCGCGGGCCGGACTGCGCGCCGGACACGGGCAGATGACAGACGCGGCGATCCACGACGGCCTCTGGTGTTCGTTCGGACTCGAGCACATGGGGGCTGCCGCAGAGCGGATCGCCGAAACATGCGGCATCGATCGTGAGAGCCAGGATCGCTACGCGTTAGAGAGCCACCGCAGGGCCGTAGCGTCCGTCACGAACGGCGAGTTCGTCGCGGAGATTGCCCCCCTTGCCCTCTCCGAACGATCTGGCACGCGCCAGGTCGCCGCCGACGAATGCCCGCGAACCGATACCAGCCTCGACGCGCTGGCCCGACTACGGCCCGTGTTCCGCGCCGACGGAACCGTGACCGCGGGGAACGCACCTCCCCTGAGCGATGGGGCGGCCGCGCTCGTGGTCGCGTCGTCGGAGCGGGCGCGAGCGCTCGGTCGACGCCCGCTCGCACGCATCATCGGCTACACGCAGGCAGCGCGCGAGCCGGGAATGATCTTCGCGGCGCCGCCACTCGCCATCCGCGCGCTGCTGGAACGCACACGCACCCGGATGGCCGATTATGACCTCTGGGAGGTGAACGAGGCGTTCGCGGCGCAGATCATCGCCAACCAGCGGGAGATGGAGTGGGATCCTCAGAGGGCCAACGTGCGCGGTGGCGCGATCGCGCTGGGACACCCGTTGGGCGCGACAGGAGCGCGGATCCTCGTGACTCTGGTGCACGCGTTGCGCGCCCGGGGCGGCGGCCGCGGGATCGCAGCGTTGTGCCTGGGCGGCGGTGGCGCCGCCGCGATGGCCATTGAGGTCGATAGAGCCTGATCCGGCGTGCGAAATCGCCGCCCGCGGTGTTATAGAGAGAGGCGCGCCACGCCACCCGGCAGCGCTCTACATCCTGTGGGGAGGCTGGCAAGTGTCGGACAGCGTGATCGCGATATCGCAGACGCGTATCGAACAACTGCGCAAGCGGCGCGCGCTTAACGAACTGGGCGGCGGCCAGGAGCGGGTCGACGCGCAGCACGCGCGCAACAAACTGACCGCGCACGAGCGCGTGCGCATCCTCCTCGATCAGGGATCGTTCGAGGAACTCGATGCCTTCGTCGTGCATCGCTCGAACGAGTTCGGACTCGATAGGCAGAGGATTCCTGGCGATGGCGTGGTTACCGGGTATGGGCGCATCGCCGGCCGACTCGTCTTCGTGTATGCACAGGACTTCACGGTCTTCGGCGGATCGCTCTCCGAGACACACGCCGCGAAGATCTGCAAGGTCATGGATATGGCGCTCAAGAACGGAGCACCGGTTGTCGGACTTTGCGACTCGGGCGGCGCGCGCATCCAGGAAGGGGTAGTCTCCCTCTCCGGCTACTCGGAGATTTTCCTGCGCAACACCCTCGCATCGGGGGTCGTGCCGCAGATCTCGGCGATCATGGGCCCCTGCGCTGGCGGCGCGGTGTACTCACCCGCACTCACCGACTTCTGCGTGATGGTGCGGGAGACGAGCAATATGTTCATCACCGGCCCCAGCGTCATCAAGGCCGTGACCCACGAGGACGTGACCTTCGAGGAACTGGGAGGCGCGATGGCACACAATGCCCGCTCGGGAGTCGCGCATTTCGCGGCGGAGAACGACGAGGAGGCGCTCTACCTCGTCCGGCGTCTCCTCTCCTACATGCCGCAGAACAACCTCGAAGATCCACCGCGCGAGGCGACCGACGACGATCCACAGAGGCGCGACCTCGCGCTCAACGATTTCATCCCGGATAGCCCGAACAAGCCGTACGACATGCGCGATGTCCTGACGCGCGTGTTCGACACGGGATCCTTCTTCGAGATCCAGGAGCACTTCGCCGGAAACATCCTCATCGGATTCGCCCGACTCTGCGGGCGCAGCGTGGGCATCGTCGCCAATCAGCCCAGCGTCCTCGCCGGCGTGCTTGATATCGACGCGTCAGTGAAGGCCGCCCGCTTCGTGCGCTTCTGCGACTGCTTCAACATCCCCATCATCACATTCGAGGATGTTCCGGGCTTCCTGCCGGGTGTCGCTCAGGAGCACGGCGGCATCATTCGCCACGGGGCGAAACTGCTCTTCGCCTACTGCGAGGCGACCGTGCCGAAGGTCACCGTCATCACCCGGAAGGCGTACGGTGGGGCCTACTGCGTCATGAACTCACGACACGTCCGCGGCGATATCGTGTACGCGTGGCCCAGCGCCGAAATCGCGGTGATGGGCCCGGATGCGGCGGTAAACGTGGTCTTCCGGCGGGAGATCGAGTCGTCCGCCGATCCCGAGGGAACTCGTCAGTCCCTCATCCGGGACTACACGGAGCGGTTCGCGACTCCGTACGTCGCCGCGGCACGCGGCTTCGTGGATGACGTCATCGAGCCGGCCGAGACGCGTGCGCGCCTCGTCGCGTCGCTCGAGATGCTCAGGAACAAGCGCGACGCGAACCCGCCGAAGAAACACGGGAACATGCCCCTCTAGTGGCGACACGACCGGAACGTCTACGCAAGGTCCTGATCGCGAATCGGGGCGAGATCGCCGCTCGGATCATCCGTGCCTGTGGCGAACTGGGCATCCCGACCGTTGCGGTGTACTCAGAGGTGGACCGGGCCGCGCTCCATGTCCGCTACGCCGACGAGGCGTATCCGATCGGACCGGCACCTGCGCGCGAGTCCTATCTGCGGATCGACCGCCTGATCGACGTGGCGCGACGATCCGGCGCCGATGCAATTCATCCCGGCTACGGCTTCCTTTCGGAGCGCGCGGAGTTCTCGGCCGCGTGCCACGATGCCGGCATCACCTTCGTCGGGCCGTCGCCCGAAGTGATCCACGCTCTCGGCGACAAGTTGACGGCCCGACGCACGATGATCGAGCACGGCGTCCCGGTCGTGCCCGGGTCGGCGGGAGCGATCGATTCGCTCGATGAGGCGATTGCGGTCGCGCGACGCATCGGCTACCCGCTGATGATCAAGGCAACCGCGGGTGGCGGCGGTAAGGGCATGCGCGTCGTCGAACGAGAGGAGGATCTCGAGCCATCGCTGAGGATGGCCTCCAATGAGGCGCAGGCCGCTTTCGGCGATGGCACGGTCTACATCGAGAAGCTCCTCGACCAGGTTCGCCATGTCGAGGTGCAGTTGCTCGCCGACGCGCACGGCAACGTCGTCCACCTGGGCGAACGCGAGTGCTCCATCCAGCGCCGCCACCAGAAACTGATCGAGGAGTCCCCTTCTCCGGCGGTCGATGAAGTCCTACGCGCTCGGCTCGGTGACGCGGCCATCAAAGCCGCTCGCGCAGTCGGATACGAGAGCGCCGGCACCGTTGAGTTTCTGCTCGATCGAGTGGGGAACTTCTATTTCCTCGAGGTCAACACGCGCATCCAGGTTGAGCACCCTGTGACCGAGCTCGTCACCGGGATCGACATCGTGATCGAGCAGCTGCGGATCGCCTCGGGCCGTCGCCTGCGCTACCGACAGCAGGATCTGACGATGAACGGTTGGGCGATCGAATGCCGAGTCTCGGCCGAGGACCCCTACGACAACTTCATGCCATCGACGGGCCGCATCACCACGATCAGTGAGCCGAGCGGGCCGGGGGTGCGCGTCGATAGCGGGATCGGTGAGGGGCACGAGGTGACCCTCTACTACGACCCACTCCTCGCCAAACTGATCGTCTGGGGTGAAACTCGCGGTCAGGCGATCCTGCGCATGCGACGGGCGCTCAGTGAGTACCGAATCCTGGGCATCCGCACGACCATCCCGTTCCACTACAGGGTCATGGAACTCGCGAGCTTCATCGCCGGTCGCATCGATACCCGGTTTCTGGATCGGGGCGTCCTCAGCGCCGGAGAGGCGACGTCCGAGACCGCGCGGATTGCCGCCATCGCCGCGGCGGTCGTGACCCATCGGCGACGGCAGGCCGCCAGGGTACCCGTGCGCGACTCCGCGGACGATGCCGCGGCCGCGGCGTGGCGCCTCTCCACCCGACCGCGGCCCGTCGCACCGTGAAATACTACGTCACGATCGAAGAGCACCTCGTCGAGATCGAACTCTCGGATACGCCCGCGGGATACACGGCGACCGTCGAAGGCACCACCCACGCGATCGACGTCGCGTCGGTGAGCGGGGATGCCGTGTACTCACTGCTGGTCGACGGCCGCTCGCACGACATCCTCGTGGAATCGACCGCGGCAGGCGTGGAGATCACGGTCGGCGCCGATCTCTTCCAGATCACCGTCCAGGATGAGTGGGAGCGACGCCTGGCGAACATCCAGCGCCGCGCAGCGGTGGAAGGCGGCGAGACGATCGTGCGCGCACCGATGCCAGGCGCGGTCGTCGCCGCGGAGGTCACCGCGGGCGCGCGCGTGAAGCGGGGCGACGGTCTGATCGTTCTCTCTGCGATGAAGATGGAGAATGAGATTCGCGCCCCGCGCGACGGCATCGTGCTCCAGGTTCTCGTCGCGGTAGGTGATAAAGTCGAGAGGAACGCCTCGCTCGTGATCATCGGGACCGGGTAAGCGCTTCCTGTGACTGAAACGATGTCGTCGGCGTCGGCCTTCGGGACAGCGCGCGACGCATGGGAATCGCGTGTGGTCACCCCGGCGCTGGCACGTATGCCGGAGCGGTCGACACGGTTCGCGACCGCGAGCGGGATCGAAGTCGAGCGACTCTACGGCCCGGACGACCGCGACTACGACCATGCGCTGGGGTTCCCGGGCGAGCCGCCCTTCACCCGCGGCGTGCAATCGACGATGTTTCGCGGCCGCCTCTGGACCATGCGCCAGTACGCGGGGTTCGGCACCGCTGAGGAAACGAATGAGCGCTTTCGCTACCTGCTGCAGCAGGGGCAGACTGGCCTCTCCACCGCCTTCGACCTCCCGACGCAAATCGGTTACGACGCGGACGATCCGATGGCCGAGGGCGAAGTCGGCAAGGTGGGGGTCTCGATCTCCTCCATTCTCGATATGGAAGACCTGCTGAGCGGGCTGCCACTCGATCGCGTCACTACGTCGATGACCATCAACGCGACTGCGGCGATCCTCCTCGCGATGTACGTCGTGGTGGCGCGGCGCAACGGTTTCGCGCGTCAGAGCCTGGGCGGGACGGTCCAGAATGACATCTTGAAGGAGTACATCGCGCGGGGAACCTACATCTTCCCGCCGGCGGCCTCGATGCGGATCGCCGCGGACATCATTGAGTGGTGCGCGCGCGAGACTCCGCGCTGGAATCCCATCAGTATCTCCGGTTACCACATCCGCGAAGCAGGATCGACCGCGATCCAGGAGATCGCATTCACCCTCGCGAACGGCCTCGCCTATGCGGATGCGGTGGTGGCGCGAGGGATTCCCATCGATGACTTCGCGCCACGGCTTTCCTTCTTCTTCAACGCCCACAACGACCTGTTGGAGGAGGTGGCCAAGTTCCGCGCCGCCCGGCGACTCTGGGCACGCCTAGTGCAGGAGCGCTACGGCGCGCGGGATCCTCGCTCGTTGGCGCTGAGGTTTCATGTCCAGACCGCCGGATCCTCGTTGACCGCCCAGCAACCCGACATCAACGTAGTCCGCGTCACGATCCAGGCACTCGCCGCCGTGCTGGGTGGGTGCCAATCGCTCCACACGAACGCCCTCGACGAAGCGCTCGGGCTTCCCAGCGAGTCCGCCGCGCGACTGGCGCTCCGCACGCAGCAGGTAATCGCCCACGAGAGCGGCGTTGGCGCGACGATCGACCCACTCGGCGGCTCCTACTACGTGGAGGCGCTGACCGATGAACTGGAGGCGCGCGCGAGGGACCTCATCGAGGAAATCCAGCGTTCAGGCGGCGCCGTCCGCGCAACAGAGCGGGGCCTGCAGTCCGCAGCGATCCATCGGGCGGCGTATGACTACGAGATGCAGATCAACCGTCACGAAAGGGTCATCGTCGGGGTCAATGCCTTCGCGGAGGCTGGCGCGACCGAGGTCGAGATCTTGCGCGTTCGCGACGAGGTCGCGCACCGTCAGGGCGAGCGCCTGCGCCAGTTGCGACGCGACCGCGACGGCGGCGCGTGGGACCGCGCGTGCGCGCGACTGGATGATGCGGCACGCGGCACCGCCAATCTGATGGAACCGATCGTCGAGGCG
>Ga0194128_10001863_pt1 | contig 35721 bp, 28 predicted proteins | sample TA2KigCa65mmetaG_FD_148650 | JGI IMG/M metagenome (GOLD analysis project Ga0194128, IMG submission 148650) | Freshwater microbial communities from Lake Tanganyika, Tanzania - TA2015037 Kigoma Deep Cast 65m | ecosystem: Environmental > Aquatic > Freshwater > Lake | place: Tanzania: Lake...
TACTTCAAATCAAAAACCGCATGCGCGCTCCGTCGGTACTCGGCCATCTTTCCATTTTGCAGTACCGTGGCTGAAAGCAGCCCGCCTGAAAGGCGGGGGGATTAGACCCGGCGCTGCGATACTAAAATAGAGTGCGTATCGACGCCCAACATTCCTTCAACCCGCCCGCGCAATCCCTCGAATGGTACGCCAAAATCCTTGCGCGCAATAAGTTCGAAGCGTCCGTCTACTTCGGCCCCGTCGCCGACGCCGCACCGTACCCGTTCATTCGCCGCGTGATCGCCAGCGAGCCGATCAGACACTCGCTCGTTCGCTCCGTTTTTCTTGCCGATCCAACTCCAGCGGCGATCGCCGCCGTCGAACAGGCGGGCCACAACATCGAAGCCCCCGCATCGGCTTGGCCGATGCAGACCGGCGCACCGGTGGCCCTCCACGGGTTCCCGGAATCCACCGGCCTCCCCGACAACGTGGTCATTAAATTGACCGGCTTTCGTCTCCCGGCCGACCCAGCCCGCACCGCTACCTTCCGGCGCTTTCTTCGCGAACTGGGGCCAGACCGTCTGATGTTCGCGTCCGATTGGCCTCTCGCCGGCTGCACCTGGAAAGAAACCCTCGCCGCATTTACCCAAGCGCTTGGCGCGATGCCCATCGAAATCCGGGAGCAACTGCTAGGCGGCACCGCCGCCAGATTCTACGGACTCTAAAGCCCGCCGCCCCAACCGCCGATAGATAGATCAGCATCGCCATGCGTCCACGCAATCGCGGCAGCGCGCTCTTGTTCACCCTCCTGGCCAGCACAGTCGGCTCGGCGATCCTCGGTCTCGCCATCGACACCGCGGCGCTTTTGGCCGTCCGCGCCCAACTGCAAACCGCCGGCGAGCTTGCGGCCGATTCGATCTCCCTTGAGAAATCCGCCGACGCCGGGGCTTCTATCGAGACTCTCGAAAAAGCGGCGCGAAACAGCCTCGACAAAAACGATTTCCCCTGGGTGACGATCACCCTCGACGCCGAATCGGTGCAGATCCGCCACCAGGCCGATGTCTTTTTCCTTCGCAGGATCCGTACCGAACCGGTCGCGGTCGAAGTCAGGGTCAAATTATGACCCGCCGAAATCAACGAGGCGCCGCGCTCATCGAACTCGCCGTCTCGCTGCCCTTTGTCGTCCTCCTCTTCATCGGGCTGCTCGACCTCACGATCTTCTTCTACCAGCGCACCCAAGTCCAACTCACGCTCCACTCGGCCGCCCAGTCGATTATCAAAAATCGTGCGCTCTATACGGATGCCCGCAACCTGGATCGCCTTTCCAACGAACTCTTCAAGGACGACGTCGCCTTCCAGCTCCGTCACGAAGACGGCCTCTTGCGTATCGACGCCGTTCGATCCATCACCCCTATGCTTCGCCCGCTGTCGGCCGCCGGTTATCCCTCCCAAATCTCCGCCCGCGCATTTATTCGCTTGAAATAGTGACGGACTATCCCTCCCGTCCTCGCGTGTCTAAGTGAAAGCCGCAAGGAGCTTCACCATGAACAGCACTGGCAAATTCCTCGTTTCCGCTCTTCTCCTTCATGCCGCCAACATCAAGAAACTTGGCGACACCCAGCAATCCATCCCGCTCCGACAGCCAAATAGCACTCCACCCGCAACCACAACTCCGCGCTAATCGTAGTGTTCTAATAGAACTTGCTTCGCAGCGCCGTATTCCTATTCTGCCTGCACTTCGTGTGTTTGGCCCAGCCGGCCGTTCACGCCGAGCGCGGCCTCGTCCGAGCCCAGAATCGCCCCCTCCCGGGCGCCCTTGTAACCGCTATCAGCGGCGACAAAAAGTTGACCTGCGCCACCGACGATAACGGCGCTTACTCGCTGGAACTTCCGGAAGGCGAATGGACCCTCTCGGTCGAGATGTTCGGTTTCCAAACCGCCACCCAGAAAATTCATCCTGCTCCAGGCGCTCCGCCGATCGAGTGGAAACTAGATCTCGTAGCCGCCGCGGCCGTTCGGCAGGCCGTCGCCGCCTCTCCGGGGCCCTCCGCGCCCGAACCGGTCGATTCTATTGCGCTTCCTCCGCCGGAGCCTGTCGAAGGAGGCGCGAACGAATCTTTCTTGCTCTCCGGCAGCCTCAGCCAAGCCCTGCCCCCCGGCATGGCCGAAAGCCCGCCGGAAGGCTTCGGACGAGGCCCCGACGGACCTCTCGGTCTCGGCGGCCCCGGCGGCTTTACGCCCGGTGAAGGCCCCGCCGCAGGTGCGGGCGGGCCTGTCGCAGGTTCCGGAGGCGGCCCTCGCGGTGGCGGCTCCGGCGGTGGTTTCGGATCCGGTGTCGGCGGCGGCTTCGGCGGCCGAGGCCCGGGAGGTCCCGGCGGCGGAGGCGGCCGGGGGGGCCCATCCGGTCCCGGTGGCAGAGGCGGTCCAGTTGATCGCCTTCGCCGCGCTCGCGCCGCGCAAACCAACGCCACCATCGGCAACCGCAATCGCCGCCCAACCCGCAACGCCATCCGCGGCCAGCTCACCTACGCCGCCCGTTCCTCGGCCTGGAACGCCCGGCCCTTTTCCATCACCGGCCTCAACTACGCCAAGCCCGATCAGGCGTCCAACCGTCTCTCTTTCACCGCCGGCGGCGGCATTCCAAAACTGGGCTCCAGCGCCAATTTCAGCATCTCCTACGACTTGCGCCGAGACCGCCGCGCCTTCAACGGCGTCGGCACAGTCCCCACCCTCCTCGAGCGCTCCGGCGACTTCTCCCAATCCGTTCAACGCACACCCGTAACGATATACGACCCCACCAACCGTCTCCCGTTCCCAGGCAACCGCATCCCGGCCAATCGCGTCGACTCCGCCGCCCGCGGCCTCGCCGAACTGATCCCGCTCCCCAACTTCAACGTCCCCATCCAGAACTACCAGTTCATCACCGGCGTCCCGCAAAACGGCCAGAATCTCTCCGCCCGCTTCAGCCGGTCGATCACCCGCAAAGATCGTTTTTCGGTCAACCAAACCTGGCGTACCCAGGACGGCGTTAGCGCCCAACTCTTCGGATTTCTCGACGACTCCGACGGCTCGGGCTGGTCCACCGACCTTTCCTGGACCCACAACACGACCCCTCGCCTCATCCAAACCATCCGCGCCCGCGCCAATCGCACCACCTCCACGCAAGTGCCGTTTTTCGCCAATCGCCGCAACGTCGCTGCCGAATTAGGCATAATTGGCACGGCGCAAGACCCGATCAACTGGGGGCCGCCCAACCTGTCGTTCACCAACTTCGGCGCGCTCCGCGACGGCACGCCCTCCTCTCGGCGCGACCTCCAGATCACGCTCTCCGCCGGCTGGAACTGGGTCCACGGAAGACATACCCTCGGCTTCGGCGCCGACCTCGCTCGCAACCGCCTCAACGTCCGCACCGATTCCAACGCCCGCGGGTCTTTTACCTTCTCCGGCCTCGCCACCTCCAGCTTCGACGCCCAAGGCGCTCCCCTTCCCACCTCCGGCTATGACTACGCCGATTTTCTCTTCGGCCGTCCGCAGTCCTCCTCCATCCGTTTCGGTTCGCCCTCCAACTACTTCCGTGGTTGGAACTACAACGGCTACGTCCAGGACGACTGGAAGGTTCGTCGCAACCTCTCGTTGACTCTCGGCCTCCGCTACGAACTCGTCGGCCCGTTCCTTGAGCGATACGGCCGGCTCGCCAACCTCGATATCGCCCCCGGTTTCACGGGCGTCGCCGTTGTCACGCCAGGTGCGACAGGCCCCTACGGCGGTCAATTCCCCGACGCCCTCGTCAACGCCGACCGCAACAACCTCTCTCCGCGCACCGGCCTGGCCTGGAAGGTCTCCGACAAACACCGGCTCACCGTTCGATCGGCCTACGGCATCTATTACAACAGCGGGGTCTATCAGAACTTCGCCACGCGCCTGGCTTCGCAGCCGCCCTTCGCGCAGTCGGGATCAGTAACCTCCTCCCCCTCGCGCGTCCTGACCATCCGCAACGGCTTCGCCACCACGCCGTCGCAAAGTATAACCAACACCTTCGCCGTCGATCGCTCTTATCTCGTCGGCTACGCCCAGAACTGGAACGCCTCGGTGTCGAAGGACGTTAAGCGCTCCTACGTCGTCGAAGCCGTTTATCTCGGCACCAAAGGCACTCGCCTCGACATGCAGCGCGCGCCAAACCGCGCCGCCCCCGGCTCGCAGTTAAACGCCGAAGAACGCCGCCGCATCGGCAACGCCGTTGGCTTCACGTTCGACTCCTCGGAAGCCAATTCCATCTACCACGCGCTCCAACTGCGCGTGACCCGCCGCTTCAGCCGCGGTGTATCATTCACGAACTCGTACATGTTCGGCAAGTCGATCGACAACGCCTCCACACTCGGCGGCGCCGGTGGATCGGTCGCGCAAGACGACAACAACCTGCGCGCCGAACGCGGCCTGTCCAGCTTCAACGCCGCGCACACGCTGAATTCTACTTTTGTCCTCGCCTCGCCGATTCGCGATCGCTCGCGTTCGCTCTGGGCCAACATCGCGCGCGGGTGGCTGCTCACCGGCGCCGTGACGGCGCGCAGCGGCACACCCCTCACCGCTCGCGTGCTCGGCAATCGTTCCGACTCCTCCGGCACCGGCGTCATCGGCGCCGGCCGCGCCGACTCGACCGGACAACCGGTCAACAGCGGCTCCGGCTTCTTCAATCTCGCCGCGTTCACATTGCCGCCCTCGGGCCGCCTCGGCAACGCCGGCCGCAACACCATCACCGCGCCCGCCCTCTTCGCACTCAACGGGTCTTTCGGCCGGGGCTTCCGCCTCGGCGACGCCCGCCGCCGCATCGAATTCCGTATGGAAGGCACGAATCTCACCAACCGCGTGACGATCTCCAGCCTCGGCACGGTTGTCAACGCTTCCAACTATGGTCTCGCTCTGGGCGCGGCGCCCATGCGCGTCGTGCAAGGCCAGATTCGTCTCCGCTTCTAAATCACCATGCGCCGATTCACCGCCCTCCTGATCAACACCATCCTCGTCGCACAGGAATTCAAGTTCGAGGCCAAGACACAACTGGTCATCGTCAATGTGACCGTCCGGGGCAAGGGAGGCGCGCCAGTCACCGGGCTCAAGCAGCCGGACTTCCGGATTCTCGAAGACGGCAAACCGGTCGATATCGCCGTCTTCGAATATCAAGAGCTGAGCAAAGACTCCCTCCCCGCCGTCGAAATTCCCAAGCCCGCGGCGCTCCCGAAAAAACCCACCGTGGAAGAAGAGGCCCCAAAGGAAACGCCCAACTTCCGCGACAAGCGCCTCCTTGTCCTCTACTTCGATTTCTCCAGCCTTCCCCAGACCGATCAAGTCCGCGCCAAAGACGCCGCCGCCGAATTCCTCGCCAAGCAGATGACGACCTCCGATCTGGTCTCCGTCTATACCTTCGCCACGTCGCTGAAGAAAGCCGTCGACTTCACCCAGGATCGCGATCTCCTGCTCCGCACCATCCAAAGTTTCGGCGTCGCCGACGCTGTCGAAATGGAAGCCGCCGATGCCGCCGAGCCCTCCGAAGACAACGAGGACACCGCCTCTATCGACGAGACCGAATTCGCCATCTTCAACACCGACCGCAAGTTCGCCGCTATCGAAGACCTGGCCAAGGAACTCGCGCCCATCCAGGAAAAGAAGGCCGTCGTCTACTTCTCCTCCGGCGTCGGCAAAAAAGGCGTCGAAAATCAATCGCAGATGCAATCGGCTGTGAACATGGCCGTGCGCTCGGGTGTGGCGTTGTATCCAATCGACGTGCGCGGACTGATGGCCATGCCGCCCGCCGGCGATGCCACCAAGTCTTCACCGAAAGGGCAAGGGATTTTCAGCGGGCGTGAACAAGGCCGCGTCCGCGAAAAGGCCAACGATTCGCAGGAAACCCTCTTCACGCTCGCGGCCGACACCGGCGGCAAGGCGCTGCTTGATTCCAACGATCTGGCCCTCGGCATTCGCCAGGCGCAGAAAGACATCGACAGCTACTACACCATCGCCTACTATTCGACCAACACCGCTAAAGACGGCCGCTTCCGCAAGATTAAGGTCGAACTCACCACGCCCAATAAGGACGCCAAGCTCGACTACCGCCCCGGCTACTACGCCGACAAAGTCTGGAGTCAGTTCGACTCCGCCGACAAGGAGAAGCAGTTGTCCGAAGCGATGTCGCTTGGTAATCCCGTCACCGAGCTCGACATGGCCGTCGAGCTCATGTACTTCCGCATCGAGAAGGGCCGCTACGCCGTTCCGCTCGCCGTCAAAATTCCCGGTTCGCAAGTCGGCCTCAAGTCCGGCCGCACCGAACTCGACTTCATCGGCGCCATCCGCGACGCCAAGGGCAAGACCGTCGCCACCCTTCGCGACAGCATCAAGGTGCGTCTGCCCGAAGGGGCGTCCGAGCAACTCGCCAAACGCAGCATGCTCTACGACGCCGGTTTTCAACTCGCTCCGGGCCAGTACCGCATCAAAGTTCTCGCCCGCGAAAATCAGGAAGGCAAACTCGGCACCTACGAGTCGAAGTTCACCATCCCCGATCTCGACGCGGGGCCTTCAGCCGGAGTCTCGAGCCTTGTCCTCGGCACCGCCCGCGAGCCTTTGAAAGCCGCCATCGGCAAAGCGGACGGCGGCAGAGAAAAGCCGATGAAGGAGCCCAAACCCGGCAAAGAGCCTAACCCCGAAAAGGCCATGCGCAAAGCCGGGAAAGCGCAAAAAACCACGCAGCAATCCGTCAACCCGCTCGTCCGCAACGGCGGCAAACTCGCCCCCAGTGTCACCCACGTCTTCCGCCGGGGCCAATCGCTCACCGCCTACGGCGAGACCTACTCCGACACCGCCTTCGCCCGCCTCGCCATCTACCGAGGCAAGGAGCGTATCTGGGAATCCGGCGGCCTCCGCCCCACCGCCGTCCGCGAAGGGGCATTCGGTTTCGAAACGGTTGTTCCGCTCCGCCAGCTCCGCCCCGGTGAATACACCTGCCAGTTAACGGTCATCGATCCCGTCGCGCAGAAGTTCGAAACCCGCCGCCAGGCTATGGCGATCGCTCCGTAATATGATCCGCCTCGCCCTACTCGCCGTCACAGTCCTCAGCGCGCAGAACATCTGCGTCAAAGTGGAGAAGGACGTCGCTACGCCGCCCGTATCCTTACATCAACGGCGAGGCCTGCTTCCGTAAGCATGGTCACCAGCGTGTCCATCGAGAACCGGCTGATCTTCCCCCGCACCAAATCCGATATCCGCGGTTGACTTACATTCAATCGCTTGGCCGCCTCTGCCTGCGTCCAACCTCGCTTCTCGATGTGATCGCTCAGCGCCGTCAGCATTTGCGAACGGAGACGCACGTTATGCGACTCCGCTGGCGAGAACCCCAGGTCGACGAACACATTGCCGCTTCCTTTGATCATCGTGAATTCAAAACTCAAACTTCAACGCCAACTGCATCACCCGCGGCCCGCCCCGCCCGCGATCCACCACCGCCGTCACCATCCCGCCCCCCAGCGCATTAAATACCCGGTCCGGCAGATTCAAATTCGCGTGGTTCAAGATGTTGAACAACTCATAGCGAATCTGCACCCGCCGCCGCTCCTTCAGTTGGAAGTTCTTCAGCATCGCCATGTTGATGTAATGCGCGCTCGGCCCATCGAGAATATTCCGTCCCGAATTGCCAAACGCAAACGGCGTGAATCCGAACGCGCTCGTCTCGCAAACGCTCCGCGACGCGCAGCGAGGTACCGCTTCGAAGTCACTCAACTTGAACCACGGATAATCGACCCCTCGCTTCCCCGCTCCCGGAATATCCTCCTGTATCCCAGTTCCAATCCGGTTTGGCCGCAGCGACTCTCCGAGATTCGGATCCACATTCGCCGACTGGATCGTCAGCGCCTGCCCCGTGTAGAAACTCGCGCTCCCAGACATCTGCCATCCCCCGAATAGGCCTTGCGAAAGACCCTTCGCCGTTCCGAAAAATCTCTTCCCGCGCCCAAACGGCAGCGGCGTCGAATACACCGCCGTGATGACATGCCGCCGGTCGAAGTCCGACCGCCCGCGCTCCGATCGCAAATCCCGCGAATTCTGCGCCCCCGCAAAGCCCCCGGCCGACGCACCGCTCAATTGCGATGCATCGTCAATCGACTTGCTCAGCGAATAGTTGAAGCGTACAAATGCGCCCCGCATCTGCCGCCGTAGCGATACCTGCCCGGCGTGGTAGTTCGAGTTCGATCCAAACGAGTAGTAGTTGATCGTGTTCACCCCCGTGATCGGCCTCGGAAACGGGATGTTAGCCTGATACGCCTCCAGGGATCGAATCGGCTGATTGATGTCGTAGATCCGGCCCAGATGGGTTCCCTTCGATCCCACGTAACCCATTTCCAGCGCCCAACCAGTCGCCAGTTCCCGCTCGATCGTAAAATTCCAGCTCTGCAAGTCGCCCATCTTCGGCCGCGCTTCATAGCCGTTCGAGTTCGTCGAATTCCCCTCGGTCGCGCGAATATCGGGAAACGGGTTCGCCAGTGTCACCAGCGTCGTATTCGAGGCCAACCGCGAAAACGTCTGGTTCACCGAGAACGGAAACCCCGTCATCAGCGACGTCCGGATCGGATTCAGCAAATGCCCCGTGAAGAAGATGCCATATCCTCCCCGAAACACCGTCGTCCGCTTGAAGTACGGCACACGCCACGCAAACCCAAGCCGCGGCGCGAAGTTCACTTTGTCCGCGATCACCAGCGACCGCGGCGCGCCAACGTCCTTGGCCAGCGCCACCCGGTCTTGCAAGTGAAACCGGGCAATCCGTTCATCGAAGTCCTGCACGTGCTTCGAGTCGGAAACGACGATTTTGTTGATCCCCGGCATGAAGTTCGACATGCGGTCGTAGGCATCCACCGGCGGCATGTCGAGTTCATACCGCATGCCGAGATTCAAGGTGAACGATCTCGTCACCTTGAAATCGTCCGCAAAAAACGTTCCCAGGCTCAACGAGCGCAGGTAGTTGCGCGTCGGTACCAGGGTACGCGTCGTCGATTGCAGCATCCCAAGCAACAGGTCCGCCACCGAGTGCTGCGTCCAGTTGCGCTGGAAGTTAAACGTCCCGCGCGAGTTGTCGTTGAATGGCTGATTAAATCGCGTGCGTTCGATGTCCCAGCCAAACTTCATCGCATGTTTCCCTCGGATCATCGTGAACTTGTTGCTCAACTGAAACATCGTCACGTGATAGCTAATTGGCTGGCCCGCCGCCGATCCCAGCGGCAGGTAGTCCTGAACGGTTATGCGTGGAAAGCCCATTAACAGCGGATCGGTCGTCGTTCCGGTGATGCCGAGTTGCTCGGCGATGTTCTGACCTTGAAACTTCGCGTGTTCTTCGGTCGCATTCCGGCTAACCCCGCCGCGAACTTCCATGATCACCGTCGGCGAAAACATGTGCGTATAATCCAGCCCCACCAGGTAACGCGGGTCGTTCACGAAGGTGGGCCACAGCGCCAGGGCGCTGCCGGCGGTCGGGTTCGTGTTATCCGCCACCCGCTGCTGAATACGAAACGCCATCGTATCGTTCGGGCCGAAGCGATGATCGGCCTTGCCCATGTAGCTCACCCATTTGTCGAAGTCCTTCGCCGTGGTGATGAAGTTGTTGTTCGGGTCCGCGCGATTCGGCAGCGGGTAATACTGCATCAGCCGCAGCGCGATCGGATCGAAGCGGCTCGCGGGGATCCGATTGCCCGGAAAACAACCGGCTGCGTTGGTCGCGTTACACGCCGGCGTCAGCAGCGGGTCTTTTAAAAACAACTTCGCGCCCGTCACCGGAACAACCGACGACGAAAAATCGCCCGCCCGCTGCGCCGCCGTCGGTACGTTGCCGATAAAACTCTGCCCCAGCACTTCGCGATACGCCTCCCAACTGAAGAGAAAGAACGTCCGGTCCTTGCCGTTGTAAACCTTCGGAATCGTCAAGGGCCCATGCAGCGTCGCGCCAAACTGATTCCGCCGCAGCGAGAGTTTCTCCCGATCGAAAAACGAGCGCGCGTCGAAAATGTCGTTGCGAATGTACTCAAACACATCGCCGTGATACCGGTTGGTGCCCGATCGCAGGACCATGTTCATCACACCGCCCGCCATCCGCCCATTCTCGGCCGAGAACCCCGAGACCTCCATCTTGAATTCTTGCATCGCGCTCATGTTCGGCCGCACGTATGTGCCGGCCCCTCGCGGATTTCGGTTGTTGAACCCATCGACCGAGTAGTTCGTCGAGTCCGACCGCGACCCGTTGACGTTCAGCCCCGAGCCCTGCCCGCCCTGCGCCATCGGCACCACGCCCGGCACCATCAACGCCAGATCGAAGAAGTCCCGGCCGTCCAGCGGAATCTCGTTGATCTGCTGGTTCGTCATGACCTCGCCCTTGATCGCACCCGACTCCGTATTGATGAGCGTGGCTTCGGCCGTCACCGAAACCGAATCGGCCACCGCGCCGACTTGTAAACGGACATCTTGCCGCAGCACCTGGCCGACCTCCAACGTCATGCCCGTCACCCGATGCGGCCGAAAGCCCTCTTTGTCGACCTGTAACTCATGTGTGCCCGGCACCAGATTCGTAATCGTGAACGAGCCCTCGCCATCGGTCGCCAGCTCCCGAACGGAGTTCGTATCGACGTGCCGAACCTTGACGGTCGCGGCCGGAATGACCCCGCCTTGTGTATCGCTAACGACGCCGGTGAGGCTGGCGGTCCCTTGCGCCCATGCCGGCAGCGCGATGAGAACGAAAAAAATCCCCGAACGCATTGCAACTAGATTTACAGATTTCGACTCCCAAACGCAACGGCGCTACGGTTTACTTCCGTGTAGAACCGCTTCTCGTCCGCTGCCGGGGCTTCCGATCTTGCTTTCTGAGATGTTCCAACACCTGCACCACCTTCGCCGCCGGCATCGAGTATCCCGGTTCGATCGCCAACGCCTCTCGCGTGCAGCAATCGACCATCGTCAGCAACCGCAACTGCCTCCGCACGCCGACACACCAGTCGGAGACGAAATCCATCGCCCACCGTTGATCGGCTTCCTTCGACGCTTCCTTGCTCGCCGCGGCCTGAGCCGCCCACTTGCGCCGTCGCCGCGTCCGCACTTGCAGCCCAAGTTCTTGCATGATTCGCTGCACATTGCGCCGGCTCACCGGCCGGCTCAGTTGCTTGCTCACCACCCTGGTAATCCGCCGATGCCCATAGCGGGAGTGTTTCAGCGCCGCTGCCTGCACATGCTGTTTCATCTCTTGGCCGTGACCCTTGAGTTTGTGCCGCGGTGACGATCGCGGGATGCCTACGAGCTTCGCGGTACGGCGCTCGCTGACTTCGGGATGCGCTTCCCGAATCTGCTTGGCCGCCTCCCACTTTTCCGGAAGCCCTACCATTTTTTTGCGTTCAGTTCTTTCAGAATCTGGTTGTCGAGCATCGCGTCGGCCAAGGCCCGTTTCAGTCTCGCGTTTTCCCGTTCCAACTGCTTCAACCGCTGCATAGTGTAGAGCACACGCCGAGTTGCTAATCCTTATTAATGATTTGTTTGCGATCGACGCGGAGGCGCGCGAGCGGAACTTATCGGTAACGGAACGGCGCCAACTGCGGCAAGACCGCGCGCCGGGTGTACTGGAGCGGTTGCGGCAGGCGCGCGACCGGGGGATTGGCGGCGCGCTGCCGGGGAGCACCGTTGGCAAGGGTCTTCGCTATTTGGTAGGCCAGTGGAGTAAGTTAGTGCGGGTGTTCGATCACGCCGAGGCGGAGTTATCGAATAACTTGGCGGAGAACTCGATGCGGCCGGTCGCGGTGGGCCGGAAGAACTGGATACATCTCGGCGGCGAGGGCGCCGGCCCGAAAGTGGCGGCGATTCTCTCGGCGATCGAGAGCTGCCGGCGGCTGGGTGTTCCGGTGCGCGACTACTTGGCCGCGGTGTTGCCGGGGCTGGGCGATCTGCCCGTGTCCCGCGTGGCAGGGCTAACGCCGTCGTGCAACTGTTGCAACTTCGCCTTTGTCGCCGCATCGGCGGCGCGCGACTCCGGTAATCCGTTGTGGTGTTGAAACGCGGTCAGCGCCGCGCGGAGTTGCTCGGTCATCTCATCGCTCTCGGGCCCGGGATCGAACCCCAAGTTCCGAAGCCGCGACTGCTGGCCGGAAATCGTATCCACGGGATTCAAGTGCCCCGCCGCGACCGGACACTCATATCCGATCTGCGTCTTTCGCGCGTCGGACCAGATCGTCAGAGTGCCGCCGGCCGTATCCGGTGGAATCTCGAAATCGATCAGACCGGAATCGGAAACGGTTCCTTCGAAGACCAAGCCGCCGAGTTCGACCTTATACGGCTTGCCCCACAACTCCTGTTCTTCATCGCCGTCCCGGGCGATCTGCACGCGGAAGAATGTCTTCTGGCCCTCGACCTTGAAGTCGTGCCACTGATCGGTCGCGGCGTCTTCGGTCTTGTCGGCCGTATCTGGGATGAAGAGCTGATCGCCCGGATTCAGAGTATTCGGATTCGGCCGCAGCCGCCGGAATTCGGCGTTAGAACCGTGATTGTAGATCGTGCGCCAATCGGCGAATCCGAACGTGTGGGCAATTGTCGCCAGACAATCCCCTTGCGCTACCGTGTACATCGGCATACGTTACGCCTTCCTCCAATCCGCGATTCCGGGGAACGACACCTTGCAGTTGCCTGGATCGATGTGCTCGACCTTGGCTTCGCCCTTTCCGTCCAGCGTTCCCGTATACACTTCGCCGTTTGGAAGTTCGATGCGGTAGTCCTGGCCGGGAACGGGTCTGCCGTAGTGGTCTTTCAGCCGGATGCCGATCCAGTTCGTCTTCGTCCGATTTTCCTCGGCCGCGGGATTATAGGATTCGTCCTCTTCGGCCGCGCGCGCTGCGTTGTCGGCGATCGCTTGCGCTTCCGCCGGGGAGAAGGTGAGCTGATTCTTCACGCGGTTGAACGGTCCCGGCCCGGTTTGTTCTCCGCCGGAATAGGTCTTCATCGCTCCCGGATCCGCCGTCGCGGCTTCGATTGCAGCGGCTGGATTTTGCACGGTGAGCTGGCTCACCGCCGTACCCGTCCCCGCCGAACCGCCGGAGTTGATCAACACCAGCGACCCGTTGATGGCGACTCCGGACGCCGAGATGTCCACAAAGTTGCTGCCGAGCTTGAGCGATATCTTCGTGCCCGCTTCGATGATCAGATTCTGCCCGGCCTTGAGGTAGATATTCGCGCCTTCGATCGACACGTCGCCAGTGACTTTCTCCCCCAGGTCGCCGCCGATCTTCCGGGTCGACGCGCCCGTGATTTCTATCGCCTGTTTGCCGGCGATCTTGAGATTATGGTCGCGCGTGATCTTTTGCACGACATCGCGGTCGATCGTCTGATTGATGTCGCGCTGGACGTGTTCATTTTGATCGCGAACGACCACGAGATGGCTATCTTGCCCGACCCACTCCATCCGGTCTTTCACCACGCGCAGGTTCATGTTTTTTTGCGCGTGGACAAAAACCTGCTCGGCGTCTTTCTTGTCCTCGAATCGGAGTTCGTTGAAGCCGCCGCCTCTCGGCGACGACAACGTCTTCCAGGTCGACATCGTCTTGTTGTCCGGCAACGTGTAGGCCGGCATCTGATCCGCGTTGTAGACGCTGCCGGTGATGATCGGCCGGTCCGGATCGCCTTCTTCGAACGCCACCACCACTTCCTGGCCAACCCGCGGCAGCGAGAAGAATCCCCAGTTTTTCCCCGGCGACGGCATCGCCACACGGCACCAGCACGAAGCGGTGCCGGAGTAACTCAGCGTCCGGTCCCAGAGCATCTGCACCTTGACGCGCCCATACTTGTCGGTGAAGATCTCCTCGCCTGGCGGCCCGAAAACAACGGCGGTTTGTGTGCCGTGTACCACCGGCTTCGGCGTCGCGCGCTGCGGGCGGAAAGGGAGTGCGATCGGTATACAGTCGAACGAAGCTTCGACAGGCGGGGGATACTCGCCTTCCTGCGATTCGCCCGAATACCCGCCGCGCTGCGGGATTGAGAACACCATTCGTGTGATCGCGTAGGCGCCATTGTCCTCCCAATGCGCGGCGAGCGTGAATTTATATCCGGTCGAAAGATGAACGGCGCTGGTGCGCGCCGAGATTCGCAGCGCCTGGACGCTCTCCTGCTGCATGCGGACTTTGGCCGTCCGCAGATTATCGGTGAAGATCTTCTCCAACGACGAGGCCTGTTCGGCGCTCGTCGGCGCGATGCCGTCGAATCGTTGTGCGTAAGCGCCGGGATAGTCGTAGAGTTCCAGCTTGTCGTTGCCCGCTAACTTCAACTTATGCGTCAGAGTGCCGACGGCAACTGTCTCTGGGGCGATATCGACGCCCTCCAAATTCCGATGCGGCAGTTCGAAGGTGTGATCCCAAAGTGTCACTTGCCCGGAACGCAATGTCTGGAGTTTGTTCCAATCGAAAACAAAAGCCTCCGGCTGATGCCCGCCCCAGATTTCCGTGTAGTGCAACTGCGGAAAATGATCGAGATCGGCGTGCGACTGGGGTGTATCGGCAACGAGCAATTGATGCCCGCGTTCGTTGTGTTTGAAGTAGAAGTAGATTCCTTCCTCCTCCATCAGCCGGCACGCGAAATCGTAGTCGGTCTCGCGATACTGCACGCAGTAGTCGCGCGGTTCGTAGGCGCCCTGCAACTCGTAGACGACATCGTTAAGCTACCCAAAAACCGTACGCAGGATATCGGGCACGCTTTTCTGCTGATAGATCGCCGAACCGGCTCGGCGCCCCAACAGCCACAACTCAGGCCCAAGGGTGAGCGTGTACGCGGTATGCGTGAAGCTGCGATTGCCCCTTGTAACCGAATGCACGATGCCGTTGAAGTAGCGGTACTTGTCGTCGTCGGCGACATGCACCTTCACACCGGCGTTGGTTCCAATCAGGCGGGAAAAGTCGATGACCGTGGAGTTGGGCGCGAAGCACTCGATGGAATAACGGTACAACTCGGAAATACCTTCCGATCCATCGATCGAACGAATCAGCAGGACATCTTCGCCCAGCGCGGTGGTGAGATTCAGAAGTCGGTTCTTTTGTGTGATCGCCACGCGACGCTTCTCCTCCGGGCTTCGCGCGCGGCCCGCCGGTTAGTACGTCGACGGATCGCCCGCAAGATCCCACTTGTGTTGCGGCTTGACGCCGTCAAACTCGCTCTTGGTAATCTTCTCACCACTCACCCTCGGCATGCGAGCGGTAAACGGGAAGAAAGGAATCGTCGGCGGTTTCGGGGGCGCCCCGGTGGCTGCGGCGTTCGAGTTCCAATCGTCGCGGTAACCCGTCAGATTCTGCCCGCCGGTGCCAAGTTGAAGGCCTTGATTCGTCGCCCGGTCCTTGATTTTCTGCAGCCGCGCCGCGACATTGCGCGCGTCGTCAACCGCCGACTTCGCCGCGTTCATGGCGCTTCGCGCGCCGCGTACCGCGGTGCCGATAGGGCCATCGATCTTGCCCAGCGTGTTGTCCATGATCAACTGCCACACCGGCATGAACGTGTTCCGGAAGTTGAGCGCGAGAATCCAAGGGAATACCCCGAGATAGGCTTCGTAAGCCAGCGCGTTGGCCGTCTGGCACTGCTGCCGCATCCCTTCGAGTTTGTCGACGCATTCGCCCATCGTCAGCTCCAGCGCGACGTTGAGGCGCCGCAGCACTTCGCTGTTCAACTCGTTGAGGCCATCGTCAAGCAGCGCCTGGCCGGGCTGAATATTAGCCCCCTGCAAATTGACGCCGAAGTCCTTGATCTGCCGCAGAAAGTCGATTTTATCCATCACGATCTGCACCAACCGATCGAGCATTCGCTTGCGGGCGGCTTCGTAGACTTGATCTTCATCAATGGGAGCAACGGCGGGCCGGTCCATCAAAATCTTGTAGAGTTCGCGCAGGAACTCGTTGTTCACCGTCGTAACTTCGACGATTACGGTTTCGACAAACCCGGGCAGGTTGTCCACACCCAGGCCCGCTTTGAAGCCGTTCTTGACGAGTTCAGCCAGTTCTTTCGGCGGCGCGGGCGGCTGGCCTGCCGCGGTCATCGGAGGCGGCGTGATCTGAAACGCCTGCTCCAGATACGGTTGCCCCGGCGCGGGAGGTGTGTCCGGATCGGGTTCAAGGAAGTCTCGAATCTCACCGGCGGTGTTTTCGATGCGTTGCCGGATGCGATTGAATTCTTCCATCGCGTTATCGAGAAATTCGATTCCCGTTCCGCCGCCGTCATCCGGCGTTGACCCGGGAGGAGGCGGCGGCGGGTTGTACCAGAGATAGAACGCCGGCGTGATGGGCCCTTGCAACGCGGCGACGGTGTAGCGCCGTACGGTTTTGTCGATCGACTTTTCGAGATCCATCGCCATTCGGACGTAGAAGTGGAGATAGACGTCCATCGGCTTGAAGGCAAAGCCGGTGACAAAGTTCAAGATGTCGCCGATGATTGGCGGCAGCGCGGGATCCAAGACGGGAATCTTGCCGAGCAGTCCGCTCGTCGGATCGTTCTTCGGCGGCTCTAGCAACTTGGCGAGAAACGCGCGGTAGTTCGCGCGGGCCTGCGCGAGATCGAGACCGCACTTGTGCATGTCCTTGTAGGTGAAGCTGGCGGTGTTGATCGGCGTCACGGCATTTGTAACCGCCTGTCCGAACGCATTGACGTCGGAGGCTTTTGGCGCTTGCGAACCGCCGCCGGAACCAAGCATGTCGGACGCCATGTCGACCATCGCGCCCAGCCCGCCCTTGGTCTTCTCCAGAGCGTCGAGTACCGACTGGCAACCGGTCATCTGCGACGCCAGCAGCACCGCTTCGCGGTGCAGCGCGGCGCGGTATTGAAACGCGCGCAGCTTCGCGCCCGGCGGGAAACTGACGCCAGAGACGTCGTTGTACGGCGTGTGGTGAAAGTTCTTCGACGTGTCCAAATGAATGTGGTTGATATGGACGAATTCAATCGTTGCGCCGGAGTCGATCGGCCGGCGATCTTCGGGCGCCTGCGCGCCTGCAAGACTTTGTTCCACCTGGCCGAGATTTTCGCCTTTGTAGAACTTCAGTTCCGCGTTTGCGGAGGGCCCGCCCGGCAGATTGCCGCCGAGGGCGCCGCTGACCGCATCCATCGCTCCAGATACTGCGCCTAGCATGTTGTTCTCCTACGTGTGCAACGCTTCGATCTTGCTCTTGGTCGCGCCGTCGACCTCACCGGTTTCCTTCAGCCCGTTTTCACCCTGGAACTGCGTGACCGCCTGCGAGAACGTTTCGGAAAGTTCGTTGCTGTCGTCGCCGCAGTGATAGCCGAGGTTATTCAGACGCTGCTTTTGGCCGCTGACCGTGTCGACGGGGTTCAAGTGGCCGACGTTGACCGGATACTCTTCCTTGCCGCCCTGCAGGATGATCTTGCCGCCTTTGGAGTTCGGCGGGATGAAGTGTTCCAGGTTCCCGTCGCCGTCGGTTGTGCCGTTTATACTCTTATCGTCGAGAATCAGTGTGTACTTCTCGTTGGCCCGCGGTTCGCCGAGCAGTTTCAACTGCATCTTGAGCTTCGCCGGTACGCCCTTTCGCTTGAAGGTATGGCGCGTATCGGTGCCCCCGGAGTAGTCCTTCACGCGAACGGCGGGAACGGTGACTTCGTCGCCGGGGTTGAGAATGTTCGGATTCTTGCGCTTACCCTTTAGCTCGGCATTCTCGCCGTGATTCCAAACAGTTTCCCAGAAGTGGCCGGCTTCGTGGGCGATGCTGGGGATGCTGTCGCCCAGGCCGACTGTGTGAACATATTCTTCGTGCGCAACTGGCATGTGATTCTCCTTCTATTGCGAGATTGCGTCCTGATCAAGATTGGGCCACCGGATCTTGCAGTTACCCGCGTCAATCTTGTCGATGCGAATGAGGCCGTCTTTGTTGGTCGACTTGGTGGCCTTCTTTCCATTCGGCAGGGTGATCTCGCACGTCTCGCCGACAACCGGCGCACCTGACTCGTCTTTGAGTTCGACCTCAATGTAATGTTTCTTGTCTTTATTCTCTTCCGACTTCGGATCGTGCGAGTTCGCCTCGGCGGCCGCCTTATCCGCCGGATTTTCGGTGGGCTTGGTTTCTTCCGGCTTCAACGCCTCGACCGGAGCCACCGGGACGTTCAAGACCACGCCTTCCAATGCGGGAGCCGAAGATGCCGCTCCGCCGGAGTTAATCAAAACAGTAGGACCGCTGATCTGAACCCCGCCTGCGTTGACGCAGACAAAACTACCGCCGGATTTGATCGTAACGCCCCCGGCTGACTCAATGACGACCGATGCTGTTCCTTTTATTCCGACGGTGCTGGGCGCATCGACAAGCACGTTCGAACCCAATGAGAGAAGCGCCAGTTCGCCTTGAGCGCGCACCAACACGTTACCTTTGGAAACGAAAGCGGCGTCGCCTTGCGCACTCATCGAATAATCGCTGCCCGTTTGATGGGAGGACCACCCGCTAACGTCAACGCTTTGGTTACCTTCGATCTTCATTTTCGAATTCGCGCCGACGTACTGATTGAAATCCACGCCAACGTTTGCGAAGTACGAATTCTTGCACCGGAAGTGTAGATCCTTCTCGCCATGGAAAAGAATGTACTCGTGCCCGATCTTGTCCTCAAATCGGATCTCGTTGAGATTTTGCGCGCCCGCCTTTGGCGTCGACCGGCTCTTGATTCCGCTCCAAGTTTTGTTCGCCGGCAGTTCATGCGGCGGCATTTCGTGCGCGTTGTACACGCTGTTGAGGATAATCGGTTGATCCGGATCGCCCTCTTCAAACGCCACGATCACTTCCTGGCCGATGCGCGGAATGTGGATCATGCCCCAGTTGTTGCCCGCCCATGCCGTGCCGACGCGGATCCAACACGAACTCTGATCGTTGTGTTTGCCTTCGCGGTCCCAGAAGAACTGTACCTTCACACGTCCGTATTTGTCGGTGAAAATCTCTTCGCCCGCGGGCCCGGTGACGACCGCCACCTGCGTGCCGTGAATCGACGGCCGCGCCGTCACACGCGACGGCGCGAACTGCAGTTCGAATGGAATGCAGTTGAATATCAGCTCGGGCGCGGGAACGGCGTCTTCCGCGCCGGAACTGCGATAGCTTTCCGGCTGTGCGATCGAATAGCCGTAAGACTTTTTTCCAACAACGCCGCCAGAACTGTATCTTTCCGGCAAGCCACCATCGGCCCAAGCTAATGCGGCCTTTTTTCCAACAACGCCGCCAGAACTGTATCTTTCCGGCTGTGCGATCGAATAGTTGACCTTCGTAATTACGTAGGTATCGTCGTCGCTGGGGTGGCGCTTGAGATCGAACTTATACCCCGGGCATATGTTCATGTAGTGCGTGTGCGCCGTGATCGTGATCATCCGGATCGCTTCCTGATTCGCCCGGATCTCGACCGTACGCTGGTTGTCGTCGCTGATCTTCTGAATTTCCGCGGGCCGTTCGCCACCCCCGGGGCTGATGCCGTCGAAGCGTTGCGCATAGGCGCCCGGATAATCGTAGACCTCCAGTTCGTTGGCCCCGCCCACGCGCAGTTTGTGCTCTTCCTCGCCGATCGGCAAGGTTTCGCGCACTTCGGTTTGCGCCTCGAAGTTCGAGCCCGGCTTTTCGAAGCTGTGATCCCACAACGTGACCTTGCCGGTACGCATCTCCTGCGTCTTTTCCCACTGATGAATGCGCTCGTCCACATCGGTGTGGTTCCAAACCATGTCGAAGTGGAGTTGAGGCGTATAGGGAAGCTCTTCGTGGGTCTGCGGGGAGTCGGCGACAACCAGTTCGTGCCGATCCTCATAGTGGCGGAAGAAATAGAAAATGCCCTCTTCTTCCATCAGCCGCGACCCAAACGCAAAATCGGTCTCGCGGTACTGCACGCAGTAGTCGCGCGGTTCATAAGTTCCCGTTAGCTCGTAGACAACGTCGAGGCTCTCGAGCACTTTCTTCAAGATGTCGGGAATCGAGATCTGTTGAAAAATCCGGCTACGCGAAACGTTCGTCAGCAACCAAAACTTCGGAACCACTTCCATGCGGTACTGCGCATGCGTTTCCAACCGGTCCACACAGGAGAACGATTTGACAATGCCATGAAACCAACGGCTGTCGCCGCTGGCCAGCCGCGCTTCCACCGCCACCGGTTGCCCGATGATATCGGCGAACTTCGGAAGATTGTCGTTATAGGCGAAAGCGTCGATGTCGAACTGGTAGAGTTCCGATATCGCCTCGGCGCCCACGAGAGTCTGGAATAGCAAGACGTCCTTGCCAAGCGGCGTGAAGAGCTCGAGGGTTCTGTTTTCCTGTGTGAATTTGGACATACTGTGCCGTCTGGGGGTCTAATCTGTTAAGCGAAAACGGGCCGGAAAACACATCTCGCGGGGCGGGCCGATATCGGCCCGCCCCGTGAAATGTTGTCAGGCGTAGTTGAAGTTGCCGTCTTCGCCGACCGTTACGGTGATCGACTCGGCGGTTTCCCCGCCGGCCATCATGGTCAGCAGCCGGTTGGAGATCTCCGGCAGCACTGTATTGGTCAGGATGTTGTCGACATTGCGGGCGCCGGACTCGACTTCGGTACAACGCGCGGCGATTTGCGAGAGCACATCGTCGCCGTAGACCAGCGACATCCCGTGATTCTGCTTCAGCCGCTTCTGGATCTTGCCCAGCTTCAAACGGATGATTTGTTTCAATGCTTCATCGCGCACCGGGTAGTACGGAATGATGACCATGCGTCCAAGGAAGGCGGGCTTGAAGACCTTGTCGAGTTCGGGCTTGATCGTTTTCGCGATCGCCGCCGCGCTCGGCGCCGTCTCCGGATCGGCCGTCAGCTTCATGATCTGATCGGTCGACGCGTTGGTCGTCAGAATGATGATCGTGTTCTTGAAGTCGATCTCGCGGCCTTCGCCGTCCTCCATCCGGCCCTTATCGAAGACCTGGAAGAACAGCTCTAACACGTCCGGGTGAGCCTTCTCGACTTCGTCGAGCAGCACGACCGAATACGGCCGCCGGCGCACGGCTTCGGTCAACACGCCACCCTCGCCGTAGCCCACGTATCCGGGAGGCGAACCCTTCAGCGTCGAGACCGTATGCGCTTCCTGGAACTCGCTCATGTTGATGGTGATGATGTTGCGCTCACCGCCGTAGAGCAGATCGGCCAGCGTGATCGCGGTCTCGGTTTTACCGACGCCGGACGGACCGACCAGCATGAACACGCCGATCGGCTTGTTCGGATCTTCCATCTTCGCTTTCGAAACCTTGATGCGCTGCGCGATGGTATCGAGTGCGTGATCCTGGCCGATGACGCGCTGCGTCAACTGTTCGGTCAGGTTGAGCATCGCCTCGATCTCGTCCTTCAGCATCTTGCCGACCGGAATGCCGGTCCACGAAGAGATGATTTCGCCCACCTGCTGCGCGTCGAGGCAGACGCCGACATAGGGATTTTCGCCCTGCAGCGTGGTCAGTTCGGTGTTCATCGCGTCGAGTTCGGCGCGCATCGGCCCGAGTTTCCCGGCGGCGTTGGCTTCCATCGCCGTGTCTTCCATCTTGCCACGCAACTCGCGGAGCTTGCCGACTAACTCGGACTCCTTCGCGAAACGGGCCTTCATCTCTTCGAGCGCCTTTTTCGACGATTCCTTCTCGGCCGCGATATCGGACAACCGCTTGTCATGCGCGCCGCCGGTGGCCTGTTCGCGGATGAGGGCCTTCTCCTGTACATCGAGGTCGTCCAGCCGCCGCTGCAAATCTTCAATCTGCGCGGGCGTGGAGTTCTGGCCCAACGCAAGCTTCGCGCATGCGGTATCGAGAACGCTTACCGCCTTATCGGGCAGTTGGCGTCCGGCGACGTAGCGGTGGGAGAGCTTGACGGCGGCGTCGAGGCCTTCGTCGAGAATCCGCACATTGTGGTGTTTTTCGAGCGCTCCGACGATGCCCCTCAGCATGACAAGACAGGTTTCGACGGTCGGCTCTTCGACCTTGACCACTTGGAAACGGCGCGTCAACGCCGGATCTTTTTCAAAGTACTTCTTAAACTCGCTCCACGTGGTGGCCGCGATGGTGCGCAGTTCGCCGCGCGCCAAGGCCGGCTTCAACAGATTGGCCGCGTCGCTGCCGCCCGCCTGTCCGCCCGCGCCGATCATTGTGTGCGCTTCGTCGATGAAGAGGATGATCGGTTTGGCGCTCGACTTCACTTCTTCGATCAGACCCTTCAACCGGTTCTCAAATTCGCCCTTGATGCCCGCGCCCGCTTGCAGCAGCGCCATGTCGAGCGAGTGCATCTCGACATTTTTTAGCGGCGGCGGCACATCGCCCTGCGCGATACGCAGCGCGAGTCCTTCGACGACCGCGGTCTTTCCGACGCCCGGTTCGCCGGTGAGAATCGGATTGTTCTGCCGGCGGCGCAGCAGGATGTCGATCATCTGGCGGATCTCGGTATCGCGGCCCAGCACGTTGTCAATCTTGCCGCGCCGCGCCTTGTCGGTAAGGTTTTCGGTGTAAGAGTCGAGATTCGGCCTCTTGCCCGCTCCGGCTTTCGCCGGAGCGCCGGGCGCGCCGGGTGCGCCCGCCGTACCGGCGGCGGCCAGAGGAGCCGTTTCCTCGGTGGAGTTCTGCGTGATAACGAGGAAGTCCTTCTTCAGTCCCTCGGCATTGATCTTCTGCAGTTCCTTCGAGAACTCTCGGACTTGGCGCGCGAGGTCTTCGTTGGTCAGCAGCGCGATGATCGCGTAGCCGCTGCGGATCTGCCCCGCGCCGAATTCGATCGAGCCGATAGTCCAGGCTTCGGTCAGCATTTTCAGCACGCTTTCGCTGATGGCGGGTGTGCGGGCGTTGCCGCGCTTGACCTTATCGAGACTGCGGTCGACCTCCTGCGTCAGCCGCAACGGGTCGATACCGAAGTGGCTCACGATATAGGCCAGATCGTTGTCCGATCCATCCATCAACATGCGAAGGAAGTGCTCGATTTCGATGTTGTAATTCGTTCGCGACAGGCACAGCTTGGCGCCTTCTTCCAGCGCCACACGGGTACTCGTGTTCAGCTTGCCAATCAGCGATTTAAGATTCACGCTCATGGGATTACCTTCCGGTTAGAGTATAGCGATTAAAAACGAAGAACGGTCTCAAAGGCGTCGGCCGTGCGCGGTTGGGTCTTCACCCACGTCGTCCAACCCAGTTGTAATTCATCCAGCATGGGGCCGGCCACCGGCGGCGGAGCTTGCGGTCTGCCGGTATGGCAGACAGGGACTTCCGCGGCGGCCAGTATCAACTGCACTTCAAAATCCATCGATGGTCCCGCGTAGAAGCGGGCCAAGTCCTTTAAGGGCCGGTTCGCGGTGCCGTCGGGCAAAAAGTCGCGGTACTGCTGTAAGTTCAGCGGGCCGATCACGAGCCGGACCGCCGACTGCTGATCGTAGACCTCGTCGCCGACAATGGCGCCGACGCCCATTTGTTCGGAGATATCGTCGGCCGATCCGAACACGCACAACGAATCGTCGTTCAAGGGGTACCACGCGCCGATGAACTGTTCGACTTCACACGGTACGTCGAAGTAGTCGGAAATCAGATTCGCAAGCCCGCAGGCCGGCCTTGTCCGATCGCTGAGGAGCCCAGCGTAGAAGATTAGCGCATCGTCGGGGACTTCCATGCGCCCGCGCAGGCCGGGCGTTCCCATCCCGGTCAGGTCGAGCAGCGTGTGGGAGAACCGGTCGCGATCGCCACGCTCGTAGGCGATCTGAAAGCGGTACTTCTCCCAAGCCTGGTAGAAAAGGGAAATCGCGCGGTGGTTGAAGAGATCTAAAAACGCACCGGGTGTCGTATCCCGCTGGCGCAACCGCTCCCGAAGATACTCGGTGTAGTAGTTGGGGAGCATTCCCTGAGGGCCTGTGAGTCCCATGAAATTCACCCACATCGACGCGCGACCGTCTTCGTCGAAGGTCAGACGCTGGATTTCGCTGGCAGGAAAGGAAAGCTGCTGATTGACCTTGAATTGAACAATCTCGCGGCCGGGAGGCGAGAAGCGGCCGACCGGATCGCGATCGGGCGCCAAGCGTTCCAGCAGCCGAACGGCTTGGAAGAATTCGAAGGTGAACGGCTCCTCTTCCATCCGGCCACGCATATAGGCGTGGCCCGGCGGGGGAAGCGCGATTCGCGTTTGCGGAGAAGCTACACCAGTATCTGGCGTCCCGCTCTCGGGGCCCATTTTCCGAGTGCCTCCTTTCGCTGTTTGCTCCGTACGGTCAGACGCGTAAAGCTGTTCATCGTCGTATAGAGCGCCAGGAACCGCTCGAGCATCGCCGCGAACAGGTACGCACCCGCGCCGACGAACTGTTCTTCATCGAGTTCGAGATCGATCGCCATGCCGCGCGCGAACGTGATCCCGTTCTCCGAGATCAACCGCGCGAACTCGCGTTTGCTCTGCAACTCGCTGATGCCCGCGATCTGCTTCTGCAAGTGTTGGAAGCCCGCATATTCGTACAGGCGCAGAATCTCCTGCAAAGCGTCTCGGCCATCTTCGACCAGAGATAGGTGATTCAGCGACAGATGCGAAATCAGCCGCCACAGGGCGCCCTTGCCGGTCGGAGGCCGCACGGTCGGCGTCATCTTGCGCAGCACGATCGCCTTTCGGATCGACGCCAGGCCGTGCGATTCGAGATCGCCCAATTCGTTGCCGACAGGCATGCGCGCGGGCAGGTCGCGGTTGGTGCACAACGTGCGGACGGTCAGCGCGTCGAAGTCGGGCCGCATGGGCTTGCCGAGCAGATCAACCAGTGTGATCGACACGTCGGTGCCGTCGTCGCCGCGACGGTTCGACGGCCGCCGCGCGGCGTGCCAGAATGTCTGGCGCCGCTCCCGGATTCCACCATGGCGGTAGGAGTAGAACGGCTCAAAGTAGGTCACCTCACCGGTCGACGCATTGGCGCTCAGCACCTCTTCGATCGAAAAGACCTCCATCGCGTTCCGCCGGCGCACGTCGGGGACAACTCGATGCTCGGTCTTGTTTTGGGTCAGCAGAATCGGCTCGGCCGTCTGCGCGAAGGTGTTCACGATCGGCGTGCAATTGAGCTTGATTGTCTTGTCTTCGACGGAAACCTCCAACTGCTGCATGCGCTCGAACCGTTCAAACCGGTCGATGAGAAACACGACTTCACATCCGTTGCGAAAGCCGGACGTCTTCAACGCATCAAGCCCCGTCAGCGTGAAGAAGAAGAACTTTTCGGGGCAGTGGAAGTACTCCTGAATCAGCCGGTATCCCTCAAACGACCGTTTCGGGTAGGGCAGGATTCCTTCGTTGAACTCAAACCCGCCGGCTTTCAAGTTCGACGGCGGCAGAACGATCGGCGGCCGCCGCGAGTTTGGCGCCAGATCGCGAAGTAAGATCTGGCTACAACTATTGGACAGCAGTTCGTAGAGCGTGTTGACGTTGGCCGATTCGCCGTTCAAATAGAAGCGCAGATCCTGCATCTGGAGCTTGTCGAAGGCGGCCTGCCCGGTGAGCTTCAGTTCGAACCGGAGCGCGGCGGCCGCGGAGGTCACTCTCGGCGGCGGGGTCAACCGGTCCGGCGTTTTCCATTGCGTACCCGCAACCGCCAGCGGCCAAAAGGTCACATCTTGGGACGTCTGGAACCGCAGCGGCAAGCCATCGACCGGACGGGATTGCAGTGCCGTTCCTCGCGGTACTTTCATGCCGTTCATTAGGCCGGCGTTTTCCAGGTCGGTGAACAGTTCGACGATGGACATCGACGGCACCGGCCGGATGAAGTGCGGATACACGATCGACAGCATCGCCTCGGTAATTTCCGGAAACTGATCGTCAATCTTCAGATGCACGCGCGCGGCGAGGAATGCGAACGCTTCGAGCAACCGCTCGACGTGCGGGTCCTCGCACTGAGTGGCTTCAAGCGTCAGGCGGCTGGCGATCTTCGGATACTTCTCGGCGAACTCGACGCCCATCTGGCGCAAGAAGGTGAGTTCGCGTTCGTAGTAGAAGAGCAGATCGTCGCGCATGGTCAGCTCTCCACGTTGTAATTCTGGCTGGCGAGATCAAGGGTCGTATCGAAGGTGATGCGCTCGGGCGCCGGATCCATCTGCAGAAGTCCGTCAACGCGGAACTTCACCTTCATCGAGCCATCCTCGGTTGGCACCATGAAGACTTTAGCGTTTTTCAGGCGTGGTTCAAACAACGCCACCGTTGATTCGAGCAGCCACCCGAGGCGGTTTTGATCCCGCGACGACCGCAGCGAAAAATGCGATGCGTCCGGGAGTCCGTAGTTGTAGAGAGAGCTTGTGAGCTCGGCCTTGGGATCGGTCGACTCGTCCTTGATGCGCCTGGTGTTCAGAAGCCATTCCAGATCGCGCCGCAACGCCTCCTTGAGTATCCGCACCGATTGGGCGCGTGTCGGCATGGCTTCCTGCGTGTTTCTCGGATCGCGATCGGTGATGCGGTCGAGAAAGGGAATGGTTACGCTACTTTCGAAGTCGTTGCGGGCCATGCATCACCTATCTCAGCACGTTCATCGCGGCGACGGGATCCAAGCGGCATAACTTCGCGTAGAGTTTCTTGGTCGCGTCGCCGTCTTTGTCCGAACGAGCCAGGCACCGGTAGAGCAGCGCGAGCGGTTGCGCGATCGTTTCCGAAGGTTCCCAGTTCTCCAAGCCGCGGGATTCGATCTCGGCCTCGATTTGTTCGAGGATCGGCATGGCCATCGGCTCGTTGCCGCTATCGATAAAGATGCGCGCCAACTGCGTGCGGCGGATGAATCGCCCGCGGCCGGACTGTTCCATTTTCGCTTCGCGGTCGATTAGTTCAACGGCTTCGCGCACGCGACCGCCGCGCATAGCCTGTTGCGCCAGATCCCACGCATCCGGCGGCGCCTCGACGCCATCTTCTTGTTCTTCGTAGTGCCGGGCCGGCGCGATGGCCGGCTCGTACGATTGCTCGGCCGGGCCTGAAGCAGCGGCCGTGACGACATCGTTGTCGAGCCACTGCACGGTCTCGGCATTGGCGACCGGCGTGTCGTCCATCAACGTCAGCTTGGGCAGGTCCGGATAATCGGCCACAAGCGCGCGGACGAGGCCGACGATGCCCTTGCGGAGGCCATCGTAATACCAGCCGAGTTCCGAGCACGCCCGAGCCGCGTAGCGGTGCATGTCGAGCCAGCCGCGGCCACAAGGCAAACCGGCGGCTTGTTCGGCGGTGTTAAGGACCTCAAGCCAGTTGCCTTCCATCGAAAGCTTCTTGAGATTCTGCCGCAGCTCGGAGGGAGGCGCTTCGAGTTTGCTTTGATCGAGCGTGTCACCGGAAGCGCGCAGTTCGCCGATCCGGAACCCGGCCAGCATCAAATACGGCGCGGGGGAATAGGCGTCCAGTTGCCGCACAAACTTCGCGGCCGAGATGATGCGGGCAATCGCGTCGTCGAGATCAACCGGTTCAGCCGAGAGTGCACCGCCCTTCTTTTTGGCGGCCCGAACCGGCGCACCGGATGCCGCTTCGGTTTCGTACTCCCCGGTTGCCTCTTCGGCCGTTTCCTCGTCCTCTGCCGGCTCCTCGCCGGGCGCCGGAGCATCCGGCTCTTTCTCGCGCTTGCGAGCGAGCAATATCCGGATGGTATTCCGCACCTCTTCCATCGATCCGCGGATCTTGGAGTAGCCCGGCGCGTAATCTCCGAACTTCTCTTCGCCGATGACATTGAGCCGTTCGATGGCATCCAGGCAGCCGCTCAGATTGGCCTCGTAGTCGACGTAGTATTGCTTGGACGTCTTGTCGAAGTCGGCGTCGAAGTCTTCGGCGGTGATTTTGCCTTCAGCGACCGCCGTTGTGTATTTTTCCAGCTTGTCGCCGCCTTCGGCTTCCGCTGCTTCCCGGGTGCCAATGGAACGGGAGTATTTGTAGTCGACCGTACTTTTGCCGCCCTTGGTAATGGTCAGCATGCGAAGCTGCAGGTCGAAGTTACCGAGCCAATTGAGCGGGGTCGCTCGAAATTCGCTGTCGCCGTCCTCGATCTCCGGGTACAGCGTGTCCCAGAACTGCTCCAGGAGTTGGGTGATGAACTCGATCGCGGCCTTGAATGAGCCGAAGCCCTCTTTGCGAAGATGGGCTTCGGCTAGCCAGGCCGCGATCTGAACGTCTTTCGTCTGTGTCGCCAGAGCATCGCCGGCAAGCTTGATGACCTGATTCCAGTCGGCGACCTTCCGCTCCCTGGCCCACACACCCGAGGGGCCGGAGTCATCGTCCTCACGCCTGGCTTCCTTGATCTTGTCGTAGATCGGCTGGTAGTAAAGATACACTCCGCTCGGATTGTCGCCAGGTATCGGTGCGAGGAGATCGTCGCGAAGCGGCATTGGTTCCTATCCGCCTACGCTTCGGCTTCCGAGCCGGCTTCATCCGGTTCGGGCTCACGGGCAAATTCGATCTTCCGTACTTCGAGCATCGGGATGTCTTCTCCATCGGCGAGAAGCATCTTCTGGCCGACCGGCTTGACGATCTCGCCATCCTCGATCCAATTCGTCATCCGTCCGAGCTTGACCTGCTCGTCGCCGGCCGAACTGGCGTCCCAGGTTAGCGCGGGGAGAAGGACTTCACCGAGCTCCATCATCTTGAAGGCCGGACCGGTCTTGACGAGTGCGGGTATCCAGAGCAGATCGCGCACGCGCTTTGGCGCTTCGCACTCGATCGACTCGATGTGTTTGTATGGGATCCAGATGTAGGCGCCGGCGGCGTACGCTTCCAGGCGTGGTCCGATCGTAGGATCGCCGTCGACGAGGGATTCAAACGGCTGGCCGTTGATCGTTCCCTTGAGGTCGCCGTCGGAGTCTCCAGCCTTTGCCGGAAAATCCTTCTTGATGAATAGGTCTTTGCGGGTTTTTTCCGCGTGCAACGAGGCCCGGTAGAGTACCGTTGCAAGCTTGGCCTCGTCGGAGGCGTCCGCCAGTATGTGAAGTTGCTTTTCCGCACGGTCGTATTCGCCGGCGAATGCGAGGAGTTCGAAAAGAAACGTCCGGCGCCGGACGTCGGCCGGGTTGTCCCGGACCTCGACGTTCAGCGCCGCGATCGCTTCCTTGAGTTTGCCTGCTTGATACAGTTCCCTGGCTGTCATTGTCGGAGAAGTTAGTCTAGGTAACCGCGTTGGTCTTGGCGTCGACGCTGAACGTGTTGCCGCCGACCTTGCTGCCGTCGGTGTTCTTCAACTGCGTGTAATCGACCGTCTTCTTGCCGAAGTTGAACGAAACCTGCTCAACGCCCATCGCACCTTCGTGGCCGCCTTGACTCATTTGATAGCTGGTCACCATCACATCTGTGAGCGTAATTTTTAAGTACTCGTGCTGGCCGTCGTTAACCGTGGCGAGCGAGACAATCTTGACTTCCTTGACATGCTTGCCGTTGGCGGCATGCTTCTGCAGGATGGCGCTGTGCAGGCCGACATTCATGGAGACGACAAGGTCTTGCAGGAAGACCTTGCCCTGGGACGCAGCGCCGCTGTGCGAGCGGTCGCCGGCGCGCTGATTCGTTAGGCCATCTGAAATCGATTCCAGCTGGATCCACTTTTCATAGCCCTTTTGCGTACATTCGCCAGGTGCCTCGGCGATATGCATTAACAGATTGTTTGGCATTCTAAATTCTCCTTAATTTGTTGTATGGAATGATATCCATGTTGATAGCCACGCGGCTGAGCGCGGCCCTGGTGAGGGCCGACGCACCGCAAACGATCGCGCAGGAAAACTTTGGAAATTGCCTGTTAGCCCTTAGCCGGCGGCGGGAGATCCGCCACCAAGCGGAGCGAAACGGACAGTTCGTCGAGTTGGAAATGCGGTTTGAGGAAAGCAACCGCGCGGTAGGCACCGGGCTTGCCCGGAACGTCGACCACATCGATGCGCGCCTCACGCAACGGATGCTTGGACTTGGCTTCTTTCGAAGCGTTATCGTCAAGCAGGACGTAGTTCGCGATCCAGTTGTTGAGGAACGACTCGCACTGCGACCGGGACATGAAGCTGCCGATCTTGTCGCGCATCATGGCCTTGAGGTAGTGTGCGAACCGGCTGACCGCGAAGATGTACGGCAACTGGGCGGATAGCCGAGCATTGGCGTTGGCCGCGTCCTTGTCGTAGAGCTTTGGCTTCTGCGCCGACTGCACCGAGAAGAATGCCGCGTAATCGGTATTCTTGCAGTGGACCAGCGGGATGAAGCCGAGGTCGGCGAGTTCTTTTTCGCGACGGTCGGTGACCGGCACTTCGGTCGGGCACTTCATCACGACATCACCGTCGTCGGTGCGGAAGTTGTGCACCGGGAGACCGTCCACCAAACCGCCGCCTTCCACACCGCGGATAGTTGCGCACCAGCGATGCATGGCGAACGACTGGGTGAGTTTGGCGCCCATGGCCCAGGAGGCGTTCATCCACAGGTACTTGCTGTGATCGGTGCCGTCCACGCCTTCTTCGTAGTTGAAGGCATCGCAAGGCTTGGTGTCCTTGCCGTAAGGCAGGCGACCGAGAACGCGAGGCAGCACGAGGCCGACATAGCGCGAGTCTTCCGATTGACGGAACGACTTCCACTTTGCGAATTCGGTGGTATCGAAGATCTTCGCCAGGTCGCGCGGTTGATCGAGCGAGGCAAACCCTTCGAGATTGAACATGCTCGGGTCGGCGCCAGCGATGAAGGGCGCGTGGGCCGAAGCGGCGACGTTGGAGACGCGTTCGAGAAGCTCAATGTCTTCGGGGTGTTTGCCAAAGGTATAGTCGCTGATGATGGAGGCGAACGGAGCGCCGCCGAATACACCGAACTCTTCTTCGTACACCTTTTTGAACATTGCGCTTTGGTCGAACTCTGGAGCGCGTTGCAGGTCGCGGAGGAGTTCGCGTTTGGAGCAGTTGAGGATTTTGATCTTCAACATGTCGGAGGTTTCCGACTGATCCATCATGTACTTCAGTCCGCGCCAGGTGGATTCCAGTTTCTGGAACGACTCATGGTGCATGATCTCGTTCAACTGGAGCGAAAGCAGATGATCGATCTGCGCGATACGGGCGTTAATGGTGGCTTCCGCGTCGCGGGAGACGGTCATCTGGCCCTGTAGAATCTGGTTGACGAATTCGCGAACCAGGCTCTTGCCACGCTCGTCGGTTTTGGCTACTTTGCCTTCCGCGCAGATTTGATCGAGCAGCGCGGATTCGAGAACTTGTTCTTGCGCCTGCGGTTGGGCGCGTTGGGCATCACTCATTTCCGCCTCCCATGCCGAGTTCGGCCTTAAGCGCTTCAAGCGCCTTGGGGTCCTTGGCGGTCTTCATGAGCGCATCTTCGAGCTGTTCGTTGGTCTGCAGCGTTCCGCGCAGATCCGACAGGCGTTGGCGGAGGTCCATGAGCTCACGCAGCGGCTTGACTTGGCGAACGACGTTTTCGGGAGCGAAATCGTCGAGGCTCTTGAAGTGGAGGTCGACCTTTAGCTGGCCGGCGTCGGGATCTTCGCTGAGTTTGTTTTCGACAGAGTAGGCCAGGTGCGGCTTCATACCCGCCAGGACCTGGTCAAAATTGTCTGGATTGACTTCCGTAAACTTGCGGTCGCGCAACCGGGGCAGCGGTTCGACGGCCTGTCCGGTGAAATCGCCCATGACGCCGAGCACGAAGGGAAGTTCCTTGATTTCGATTGCGTCGCCGATTTCTACGTCGTAGGTAATTTGGACGCGTGGTGGGCGAACCCGGTCCAGTTTGTGTTGCGTACTCTCTCTTGCCATAAGCTCCTCAAGTTGGGTCTGTGGAAACTGTGATTACTGAGTGCCGAAGCACCGGCTTTTGTACTACGAAAGAATGACTTCGCCGGTGGGACGGGAATGCAGTCCTGTTCGAGTGTATCCGCGCCCCCGCTGGCAGTCAAGGGCTTCTTTCACGGAAGCTTGTCGAACTTGCGTTCCGTCTGCCGTCTTCTGTCTGGTAAAGCGCGGACCACGGGGAAAACCCATCACAATCTCGCAGAAGAGTTGTGGTGCTCGCTTCCGAATCGTTACAACGATCTTCGAACCCGCCGAGAGGAGCCGTCGATGGCCCCTCTCCGGGTCTGGTACTCCCGGTCGATCCCGCTGTCAGCCTCCCTGATAAAGCTCAGGCGTTCAGGCGGGACTTTAGTACTGAGAGTCCTAGATCAAAAGTATACACGACGTCCTCGCTGCCGGTCAAGGAATCGGGATGTCAAGGCAAAGTAAGAATGTATGTCCCTTTGGGTGGATTTGAGAATAAGTCATGTTAGCGTGGTCGTGCCGGGATTTTCCAGCCGCGGAAAGGTAGCCTGGAAGAGATGGACGTTCAAATTGTTGGGGGCGGCATTATCGGGCTCAGTATTGCGTGGCGGCTTGCGCAGCGAGGCGTCAAGGTGGCTGTTTGCGAGAAAGGGCCGATCGCATCGGAGTCGAGTTGGGCGGGGGCGGGGATGCTGTCGCCGGGAGGGGAGTTCCGGGCCGATTCGCCGTGGACAAGACGGGCGATTGAGAGCCTCGCGCTTTTTACGCCTTTCATCGAAGAGTTGCGATCCGAGGGTGGGTTACCGATCGACTTCCATGTCTGCGGCGCGATGGAATTGGACAACCCGGAGCCGCCGGCGCCGGGCATAGAGTGGCAAGCGCTATCGCCGGACGAGGCAACACGCCGCGCACCGATTCCTGGCAGCGGCGCGGCGCGCTGGTTTCCTGGTGAGGCGCAGGCCGATCCGCGTTCAATCTGTAATGGACTTGCCGCCGTTTGCCGCGCGCGCGGGGTTCAGTTCCACGAACATACGCCGATAGACCGGCCGGCGTCGCCTTGCGTTATTGCGGCCGGGGCGTGGGCATCGCGGATCCGAACCGGCATTCCTCGGGCCTATCCAGTGCGAGGTACGCTCCTGGGATATCACCTTGAACCGGGCACGCTGTCCTGTATTGTGCGGCGTGGTCACCATTACGCATTGCAGCGGCAGTCCGGGTTCACGATTTTCGGCTCCGACCACACTCCCGACGTATGGACCTATGCACCGGATCCCGCGAGTGTGAATTTGTTGCGCCGGGCGGCTGGCGACTTGTTGCCGACCTTGCTCGATCGGCCGCCCGACGAAGTTTGGACCGGACTGCGGCCGGCGTCGGAGGCCTCCGATCCGGTCGTCGAGAAAATTCCCGGCGAGAACACTTGGCTCGCCTATGGGCACTTCCGAAACGGAATACTGCTCGCGCCGATCACGGCGAGAATGATCGCGGACTCGATCACGTCCACGCTGGGAACGGATTAGCGCGGCCGGTAGTGCATTCGGCGACCAGATCGGGAACGCGCTTGCGGCGGCGCATCAGGCCTTCGAGCAATTTTTCGAGTGCGCCGCGCTCATCACCCGGCAGCCATGACTCGGGAGTCTGCCGGAGGATGCGGTCCATCAATTCGGCCGGGACGCTTTCGATGCGCTCGAGCCAAGGTGCGAAATCGCCGACGCCGCGCACGCGGGCGTAAACTTGCGGACGGAAGAAGAGGCCAAACAGCGGGGAATCGTGGAATGCCCAGTTTGGGCCGTCGAACAGAAAGCCGTGATCCATCATTTGAGCGACGAAGCCAACCTGCAAGGGGTTGGCTGCGCCGGGCACCCATTCGCCGATGCGAGCGCGGAAGAAGATGGCTTGGCGAGAGTCGCTGTTGCCGGCCCATTTGTCGAAGGCGAGCACGGCGAGGAAGTCATCAGGATTGACGACCTTCTTGATTAGCGCGTCGGGCAAGATGTCGTAGACGGCTTGTGTGATCGGGTTGCCGGGGTATCGCGAACCGAAGTGCCAGCCGGGCGTGACGGCGCGGCGGGAAGAACCCATTTGAATGGAGACGTCGGGATTGGCGGCCAGGAACTCCGCGGAAACCTCAATGACACGAACCTCCGGGTGCGCGATGTCGAGGTAATCGAGAAGCATGGAGGCCACCCACTCGTTCACGAGCACGCGGCGGTGCTGGGGATTGTCGGTGAATTTGACGACGTAAAAGTGGCCGTCGTCGCCTTCCATGAGATGGGCCTGCGCGCCGCCCCGCATGCGGCGTAACTGTCGGCGGGCGAGAACCGGCATCTTAGTCTAGTCTAGATATATGGCAGATGAAAAAGCACCTGAGTCGAAATCGCCGGAAAAAAACAATCGCGACGAGGTCGCACTCGAGTTGATGAAATTCGTGGCCGTGACAACAGGCTATGGCAAGGGCTCGCCGGCCGCCGGGTTCGGCGGCAAGAGCGCGGCGCGGACTCCGGAGGAGTACGCCGATTCGTTGCTGGAGCTGTTCCAGCGGTGCCGGGAAGCCGTTGCGCAACCCGTGAAGGGCGGCGAAGCCGCTTAGTGGCGGGGCGCCAGTGCGCCCCGTTTTCGCCGAATACCGCTAGAGTTCTTGCGCCGCGCAAGGCGGCGCTTCCGTCCGTGCCCGGGCTGGTGTCAGGCTTGACACGTCTTCCCTAGTTCACTAGGGTAGCTGTCTAGAGATGGCACCGCTTGAGCTACTGATACTCAAAACCCTGAAAGCCGGTCCGAACCACGGCTTTGGTATTACGCTGCATGTACAAGAGGCATCGGGCGGGCTGCTCGGCGTCGAAGAAGGCTCGCTGTATCCGGCGTTGCACCGGCTGGAGAAGGACGGCGCGCTATCGGCGGAGTGGTCGACGACCCAAGCAGGCCGGCGCGCGCGTCTGTACCGATTAACCGCCGCGGGCCACAAACGCCTGGCGAAGGCGGAAGACCAGTGGAATACCGTTTCAAAGGGCATGGCGAAACTGATGAGGTTCGCATGAGTTGGCGCGACGAGATGGAGTCGCACATTGCGATGCGCGCGGAGATGAACGAGCGCGCGGGGATGCCGCCGGACGAAGCCCGGCGCGCCGCGGAACGGGCTTTCGGCAACCGCGGGTTGATCGGCGAGGAGGTGCGCGCTGTGTCAATGCCAATTTGGTTGGAACAGTTGGGCCGGGATCTTCGCTACGCGGTTCGCGGCTTGCGGCGATCGCCGGAATTCACGATCGCCGCCGTGGCGGCATTGACGATTGGAATCGGCGCGTCAACGGCGGTGTTTAGTTTCGTCGACCGGATCCTATTTCGCCCGTTGCCGTATGCGAACGAAAAGGAACTGGTCTGGTTCGGTATGACCGCACCGATCGCCGGTGCGTCGGAGTTCGTCATCGAAGAAAACTACGTGGCGTGGCGGAGGGAAGGCACACCGTTTGCCGCAATCACCGCGACATCGGGCGGCGACGATTGCAGCCTCTCCGAATTGGATCCGGTGCGATTGCGTTGCGCGGCGGTGGACTCGAATTTCCTCTCTCTTTTCGGTTACAGACCGATTGCGGGGCGCGACTTCAACGAAGAGGATACGCGCGACGGCGCGGCGCGGGTAGTGCTGATTTCGCATGCGCTGTGGAGGGACCGATTCGGCGGGCGTGATGTCAACGGCCAATCGATCGAGATCGACAGCGTTCGGCGCGAAATCGCCGGCGTCTTGCCTAAGGACTTCGAAATGCCGCAACTGACGAAAATCGACGTGTTGATGGTGTTGCAAATATTCGGGACAAAGCCGCCTAACTCCGGTTCACTGCTGCTTACGGCCTTCGGCCGTTTGAAGCCTGAGATGACTACAGACGAGGTACGCGCGCGGATGGAGCCACTGTTTCAAGCCGCGCTGGATACGGTGCCACGCGGCTTCCGCAAGGAAGTGAAACTGGCCGTCCATTCACTTCGAGACCGGCAGGTTCGTGACAGCTCGCGGGCGGCATGGCTGCTACTCGGCGCGGTCGGC
>Ga0194128_10001864_pt1 | contig 35720 bp, 21 predicted proteins | sample TA2KigCa65mmetaG_FD_148650 | JGI IMG/M metagenome (GOLD analysis project Ga0194128, IMG submission 148650) | Freshwater microbial communities from Lake Tanganyika, Tanzania - TA2015037 Kigoma Deep Cast 65m | ecosystem: Environmental > Aquatic > Freshwater > Lake | place: Tanzania: Lake...
CACCGCTGTTCAGAAGGCCCTCGTGTATCGGGCTGAAACCATCGGTGTCTTGGAGGCCGAGGGGCAGACTGATATCGCCGCCGGTGTTAACGGAGTGGTCGACGAAGTTCTCTTCCGTGAAGGCGACGAGGTGAGGGCCGGCGATGTTCTGGTGATCATCGACAAGGAACGCTACCAGGCAGACGAAGACTTGGCCCGCGCGAACATGGAGCGAGCCGAGGAGAACGTGGGCGTCTTGCGCGACATCGCCGTCCGGGCCGAGAAGTCGGGGCTGGGCATCTCCAATGAAGAACGAGCGAAAGCAATCGGCAATTATCGCGTCGCCGAGGCCGAGCATCGCTCGATGGTCGCCGCCCACGCTCGGGCCAAGCACAACCTTGCCCGCTCGCGCGTCAAGGCCCCTTATGATGGCCGCATCAACAAGCGGCTCGTAACCGTCGGTAGCTATCTCGAAGAAAAGACGGTGATCGCCACCATCGCTGACCTGTCGCGCATGCGGCTCGTCGGTTATGTGGCCGAGTCGGCGGCGCCCGTGATGCGCGATTTGCTTGCCGTTCAGGACGACCGCTTGATGGCTGCCCGCGTCGGCCTAATGCTCGCCGGCGTTACTGGGCAGACCCCATGGCAACTCGCGGCGCCCTTGTCGCTGCTTCAAGCCGACATGGTCGCTTCTGGCTTTGATCCGGAGTTCGAAGTTTTTGCGATGCCCGGGCAGCTGCATTTGGCGCGCATCTTTTACATGAGCACGGTGGGCAACGTCGATACGCACATGTTCGAATGCAAGGCTGAGGTGCTCGGCTGGCGCGTCGAACCAGTCCCGCCGAATCCGTCCGAACGAAAGCCGCCGGACAAGAAGTCGAACGGGACCATCCTCACAACGGGCGGATCGGCGGATTCCAAGGATCCCAAGCAGCCGGAACTCATCGCTCCGCCACGTTCACTGGCTTCGCTCGGCCCGAAGCGCTCGCTCGACGTCTTCAGCACGCCGAAACTTTGGCCCGGCTTCACCGCTAAGATTCGCTTCCCGATGAAGAGCAGCCCCCATGCCGTGGTCGTTCCCGAAGAGGCCGTCCGCTACACGGAAAAAGGCGTCATCGCCTTCGTGCCCGAGGAAGTGCGAAAAAGCGACGGAAAAACCGAGTGGATCGCCCGTGTCCGCGTTCTCGACCTCGGCTTCCGCGGCGACGGCTGGGTCGAAGTCCGCCGTGGCCTCTCCGCCGGCGAACGCCTCGTCCACCGCGGAGCCGAAGCCCTCGAAGACGGCACCCCCATCCGATTCAAATGAACCACAGATGGACACGGATGAACACAGATAGGGAGAAGCCAATGGTGCCGGACGGCGATGTGGTATGACCGATAATCGTGATCTGCAGGAAGGAAGGCAACCGGGTGCACTATGGCGAGATGGGCGTCTGACGTTAAGGTCGAGAAAACCGAATGGCTCGTACCATCGATCATCCCGAAAGGGCGCGTCGCCCGCTGATCTCCTATCCGTGTTCATCCGTGGTTAACTCGCCATGACCCTTTCCGACATCAGCATCAAGAATCCGGTTTTTGCCGTCATGCTGTCGTCGGCCATGATCGTGTTTGGCTATATGGGCTACCGCGACATGGGGATCAGCCAATTTCCTGAAATCGACTTCCCTGTCGTCAACATTACGACCTATCGTGAGGCGGCCGATCCGGAGATCATGGACTCCGACGTCACCGACATCATCGAGGACGCGGTGTCGGGCGTTGAAGGCATCGACTACGTTTCGTCGCAGAGTTCACAGGGCATCAGCGTCGTCACGGTGTTCTTCCAGATCCATCGCGACATCAACGCGGCGATGCAGGATGTACAGAACGCCGTGTCGGCTTCGATGCAGCGGCTGCCCACCGACATCGATCCGCCGGTCGTCAGCAAGGTCAACTTCAACAAATTTCCGGTCCTTTGGCTCGCGGTGCATGGCAATCGCCCGCTGCCGGAGATTAGCCGATTCGTCGACGATCACCTGAAACGGCACGTGCAGAGCTTGCCCGGTGTCGGCGGTGTGATGTACGGCGGGCTTCGTGGCCGAAACATGCGCGTCTGGCTGGAGAACAAGAAGCTTGCTGCGTATGGACTCGACGCCAACGATGTTGTTCGAGCGTTGCGCACGGAGCATCTCGAACGTCCCGCAGGGTTCATTCAAGGCGACAAGATCGAGCTCAACGTTCGCACGATGGGCAAGCCAAGACGGCCAAGGAGTTTGAGCAGATCCCGGTTATGACCCGAGGCATCCAGGTCGTTCGCCTGCGCGACATCGGCGTTGTCGAGGACGGACTCGAAGATCGCCGCGGCTTCTCGCGTTTCAACGGCCAGCCGACGGTCGGCGTCGGCGTCATGCGGGCCATGGGCGCCAATGTCGTCGAAGTCTGCCAGGCCGTCAAGGACAAAGTGCCCGAGCTCTCGAAGATGCTTCCGCCCGGCATGGAAATCAGCGTCTCCACGGACTACTCGCTGTTCATCATTGAGGACATCAAAGAGGTTCAAAATGCCCTGTTCATGGGCGTCATCCTCACGGCATTGGTCACATTCGTCTTTCTCGGCTCGATCGGCACGACCTTGAACGTGCTGGTGTCGATACCGACCTCGCTGATAGGCACATTTGTCGCCGTCAAGTGGTTCGGCTTTACCATTAACTTCATGACGCTGCTGGCGTTGTCGCTCTCGGTCGGCGTTGTTGTCGATGACGCGATCTTGGTACTCGAGAACATCTATCGCCGCCGCGAGCACGGCGAAGGAAAGATGGACGCGGCCGTGAAGGGGGCGAACGAGATTAGCTTCGCGGCCATCGCGGCAACACTGTCCATCGTGGCCATCTTCATTCCAGTCGCGTTCCTCAAAGGCTCGATCGGGCGGTTCTTCTTTCAGTTTGCCATCACGACCACCGTCGCGATATCACTCTCGCTCGTAATCTCGCTGACGATCACGCCCATGCTTTGTGCCTTTTTTCTGAACGTCCGCGACGCCCCTACCCAACCCTCCCCCCACGGTGGGGGAGGGCAGGGATGGGGGCCCGCGGCTTACGGCGGGTTTTTCGGACCGGTCATGACCCTGTTCACCTGTGCTCACTGGCTGCTCGATCGCTTTATCCTCGAACCGATCTTCATACGGCCAACCGATTGGCTCATGGAACGATTCACTCTTTGGTACGCACTCGTCCTGGGCCATGGGCTGAGGCACAAGTGGTGGGTGTTGCCATTGAGCCTCTTGCTCGCCGCGTCGGCGTTGCTTTTCGTCTTCGGCATCAGCGTTCCTACGCCTTGGGGCGAACCGATCAAGATCAAGGCGATCGGCCGCGAGCTTGTGCCAAGCGAAGATCAGAATCGCTTGTTGGTCAACGTGATCTGCCCCGTCGGCAGCAGCATCGACTACGTCGACGAGATGCTCAAGAAAGGGGAGGCGGTTCTGCGCGATCTCAAGGATCCCGTTAATGATCGGGAAGTTGTGGCGACGTTCTTCTGTGCTGTGTCGATTCGTCCCGGGGCGCTCATAAGTGAAGGCCTCTTGTTCGTGCGGCTCATTCCGGCCGGGGAGCGGACGGTGTCGCAGTCGGACATCATCGTCATGATTCGCAAGGAAATGGTGAAGATCCCCGGATGCCGAACGGTCGTCCTCGACCTATCGACGCAAGGTTTCACGGCGGTGCGAGGTTACCCCGTCGATTTCGCCGTGCAGGGACCTGACTGGATGAAGGTGACGGAGTTTGCAGAGACGATTCGCGAACGGATGAACGACAGCCCCTATGTGGCCGACGTCAACTCGGACTATCGCCCTGGGATGCCGGAAATTCACGTCAAGCCGGACGTGATCAAGTCGACCGAGGTGAACCTGCCCGTGCAACGCATTGCTTCGAACATCACAACGTTCATGGGCGGCGTGCGCAGCGGGCGATTTACCGACAATGAGCGCCGCTACGATGTCCGTGTGCGTTTGCTCGAACAAGAGCGATTCTCCATGAATCAGCTCGATGATCTGTTTTTCCGCAGTGACAGGAACAAGTTGATCCCCGCGCGCGACGTGATGACCCACGACGTCAAGCCGACGCTGCCGATCATCAACCGATACAATCACATGCGCAAGATTCAGGTCACAGCCAACGCAGCGCCCGATGTGTCGCAAGGCGAAGCGTTCGCCAAGTGCCTGGAGATCGTCGACGAGGTGCGCAGCGAAATGAACCTGCCGACGAGCTATCGCATTGTGCCGCTCGGCAACGCCCAGGCCATGCAGGAGACGCTCGATAGCCTCTGGATCGCGCTGGCGCTTGGTTTCATCGTAGCGTCAATGATCCTTGGCGTGCAGTTCAACTCGTTCGTCCATCCGTTCACGGTGCTGATGGCCGTCCCGTTCGGCGTCACCGGCGCCCTGGCGACGTTGTGGATGTTCGGCGATCGGTTGAATTTCATGAGCATGATCGGCATGGTCTTGCTCGCGGGGCTTGTGAAGAAGAACTCGATCATCCTGGTCGATTACACGAATCAGTTGCGCGCCGAAGGGAAGACGCTTCTCGACGCGGTCATGGTCGCCTGCCCGACGCGATTGCGGCCGATCATAATGACGACGCTCGCCACTATCGCGGGCGCCATTCCTCTGGCGTTCGGTGTCGGCCCTGGCGCCGAGACGCGCGCCCCGCTGGCGCGCAGCATCATCGGCGGCTGCGTGCTATCGACGCTGGTGACTCTGATCATCGTGCCGATCTTTTATGTTGTCTTCGACCAGTTCGGCGCCTGGATGACGACGTTAACTGAGCGCGAGGACAATGCGGAGACGCGTTAGAAGTCCTGGGGAGAGATACTCCGATCCCCAGGCTCGGAGTACCTCGCCCCGGGCTTCCCAGCAATCATGACCACCTCCAACTACAGCCTGTCCGATCTCTCGATCAAGAACCCCGTCTTCGCGGTCATGCTGTCGGCGGCCATGATCTTTTTCGGATACCTCGGCTATCGCGACATGGGCGTCAGCCAGTTTCCGGAAATCGATTTCCCCGTCGTCAACGTCACGATCATCCGCGAAGCGGCGCCGCCGGACATCATGGACGGCGACGTGACCGATGTCGTCGAGGACGCAGTCGCCGGCGTCGAAGGCGTCAATTACATCATGTCGCGCAGCCTCGAAGGAACGAGCATCGTCACGATCTACTTTCATCTCAATCGCAACATCGACGCGGCGATGCAGGACGTGCAGAACGCGGTAGCCGCCGCCCGCCGCAAGCTGCCGATCGACATCGACCCGCCGATCATCTCCAAGATCAATCCGAATAATCTGCCGGTGATGTGGATTACACTGTCGGCATCGACAAAGCCCGGCTCGCCTCCGGTGTCGATCAAGACGATTAGCGACTTTGCCGAGAAGCAATTCAAGCAGGAGATATCCAGCATCCGCGACGTGGGCGGCGTTGTCTTCGGCGGCCTGCAAGCACGCAACATCCGCATTCATCACGATCATTTCAAGCTTGGCGCTTTCAATCAGACCGTGACCGATCTGAAGCGATCCGTCGACGATCAACACGTCGAGACGCCAGCGGGCTATGTCCAGAGCAGAAAGGTCGAGGCGAATCTGCGGACGATGGGTGAGAATTACTCGATGAAGGAATGGGACCGCATGCCCATCGCCGGCAAGACGAACCAACAGATCTATCTCAAGGATGTCGCCGTCATCGAGGACGGCACGGAGGACAAGCGCAGCTTTGCACGCTATAGCCGCATGCCGGCGGTCGCCGTCGGCGTGCGCAAAGCGCTCGGCGGAAACCTCGTCGCCGTGTGCGAGAACGTCAAGGTCGAGTTGCCACGCTTGCAGAAGATTCTCCCGCCCGGCGTCGAGATGAACGTGCCGGTCGATTACTCGATCTTCGTGCGAGAGAATGTGGACGAATTGAAACTCACCTTGTTCCTCGGCATCGTCCTCACCGCGGGCGTGTGCTTCCTTTTTCTTGGCTCGCTCGGCACGACCATCAATATCTGTTTGTCGATTCCGACATCGCTCGTCGGCACATTCTTCGTCTTGCGCTACGCCATGCCCATGATGGGCATGGAGCCGTTTACTATTAACTTGATGACTCTGCTGGGTCTCTCGCTCTCAGTCGGCGTCGTCGTCGATGATGCGATCTTGGTGCTCGAGAACATCTATCGACATCGCGAAATGGGCAAAGAGAAGACCGAAGCGGCGCTGATCGGCGCACGCGAGATCACGTTCGCGGCCCTGTCGGCGACCCTGGCGATCATGGCCATCTTTCTTCCCGTGGCGTTCATGAAAGGAACGATCGGCAAATTCTTCTTCCAGTTTGGCGTGACGGTCAGCGTCGCGGTGTTCTTCTCGCTGATCTCGGCATTGACGTTGACCCCAATGCTGTGTGCCTTCTTTCTCAACGTGCATGAGCGCTTGCCGCATCCGCCGAGTTTGTTCGGCTGGCCGTTGGCGATACTGGTGGGTGTGTTTACGATCGTGACAACAAGCTCGGTGCGCATTGCCGCGATCTTCGCCCCGGTGTTGAGTCCCTGGGCATGGTGGTTTGAATCGCTCGTCGGCAAGATCGATCATCCGGTTCTCGCCTGGACGGCGATCACCGTCGTCGAGTTCGTCATCGCCATGCTTCTGATGCGCTTCGCCAACGTTCTGTACTGGGCCCTCGATTATTATCTCTTGGAGCCATGCCTTCTGCGGCCCACCGAGTGGCTGCTCGACAGAGCAACGACCGGGTACGCTTGGCTTTTGCATTGGTCGCTGACGTTCTGGAAGTTCGTTCTCGCGGTCAGCGTCGCGCTCATCGGCGTGGCGGCAGTGTTTATCGGCTTCGATGTCCTTGGGCGCGAATTGGTCCCAAGCGAAGATCAGAGCCGACTCGTCGTGCATGTCGTTTGCCGCATTGGCGCCAGCATCGACTCGGTCGACGATCGCTTGCAAAAGTGTGAAGAGAGACTTCAAGACATGCCGGAGGTAGCGAGCTTTCTGACGACCGTGGCGAGCGAGCCCGGCCAGCTCATGACGGAGGCCGACATCTTCGTGCAACTCGTTCCGCGTCACGAACGGAACCGCTCGCAGCAAGAGTTGATGCGCCTCATTCGCGATCAACTGTCCGAGGTGCGCGACATCCGCGTCGTCCTGCGCGATCAATCGACGGAAGGCTTCACCGCCCAGCGAGGCGATCCGGTCGACTTCGCCATCCAAGGCGACTGGGCACGGCTTCCCAAGGTCGCCGAGCGCATCAAAGAAGGCATGACGCGAAGCGGCATGTTCGAAGACATCGATTCTGATTTCCGCCCCGGCATGCCCGAAGTCCGCATCAAGCCGAACCGCGACAAGCTGGCGATGGTCGGCATGAACATGGCCCACCTCGCCAACAGCCTGAGCTTCCACGTCGGCGGGCAGCGCATCGCCAAATACACCGACGGCGGTCGGCGCTACGATGTCCGGCTGCGCGTCTTGCGCGACCAGCGCTCTTCGCCGAACCAGCTCGATTCAATGCTCCTGCGCGCCGGCGATAAGCAGGTGCCGCTGCTCGACGTCGCCTCGATCGAAGTCGTGCCCACGTTGCCTGTCATCAACCGCTACAACCATCAGCGCATGATCGAGATCACCGCCAACCCGTCGCACGGCAACGCGCAAGGCGAGGCGATCGCCACGGCTCAGAAAATCGTCAACGCCGTCGCCGAGGAATCGAAGGCCTGGCCCGATCAAAGCGAAGGCCACAGCTCGCGTGAGATTCGCGTCGTCGAGCTTGGAAACGCCCAGGCGATGCGCGAGACGATCGAAAGCTTGGTGTTCGCCCTCGTCCTCGGCGTCATCATCGCCTACATGATCCTCGGGGTGCAGTTCAACTCGTTCGTGCACCCGCTGACGGTCCTCATGGCGATGCCGTTCGCCGTTACCGGCGCATTGACCACGCTGTGGCTCACCGGCGATACGCTCAACATGATGAGCATGATCGGCCTGATCCTTCTGATGGGCCTGGTCAAGAAGAACTCGATCATCCTTGTCGACTACACCAATCAGCTGCGTGAGGAAGGGCTCGGTCTGGAGGAAGCGGTGCTCAAAGCGTGTCCAATTCGGCTTCGGCCCATTCTGATGACCTCGGTGGCCACCGTCGCCGGCGCCATCCCGGCGGCGATCGGTTGGGGCCCCGGCGCTGAGACGCGCGCTCCCATGGCCCGCGGCATCATCGGCGGCATCGTCCTGTCGACGCTGATTACGCTCATCCTTGTCCCCGTGTTCTACGTCCTGCTCGAACGCCTGCGCGGCGCATCCGTCAGGCTGGAAAGCCTAACCTACGCCGAACCGGACGCCCCCGACAACCAGCCCACCGATTCCGGGATTCAGCATGTCTGATCCGGAAACCTGTATCGTCAGTGAACGGGTACGGCTCGATGACGGAAGGAAACGAAGGAAGCGTGCGACTCGTCTGAATGACTGTGCGCGATTCGGCTGCAAGATCGTAGACATCACGCTCAGCGTGATGAGGGCAGCCTGTATGACCGTCACGCCGAACCGAGCCCCACTGTCCGACCATCACGCGGAGCGTGTTGTCTACGATCGGTCGCTGCACATTCGCGCACATTGATTTAGCTGACAGGTGTGTAAAATGTCTGTAACGGCACGGCGGCATTCCTGATGCCTTACAATTGAACGCTGTACGCCTATGCGGAGTCACTGTGTTTCACCGCCGACAACTCCTGACTCAGACAAGCGCCTTTCTCGGCGCGGCCGGGCTGGCGTCGCTTCTAGGTGAAGGCGGAAGCCCCGTGGTGAGGTACTCCGAACCCCGGGGATTGCAGCCGCATTTCGCCCCCACCGCGCGCAACGTCATCTTCCTGTTCATGGGCGGCGGGCCGTCGCAGATGGACACGTTCGACCCGAAGCCGATCTTGCGTCAACGTCACGGCCAGGAGATGCCGGCGTCGGTGCTGGGCACGCAGCGGGTGACGCTGATGACGCGCAACCAGGGGCACTTCCAGGCCGCCGCCACGCCGTTTCGCTTTCGCAAGGTCGGCCGAGCCGGGCACGACATGAGCGACCTGTGGCAGCATTTGCCGCGCGTCGCCGACGAGCTCACCTTCATCCGCTCGATGCACACCGAGCCAATCAATCACGATCCCGCGGTCATGATGATGCAAACGGGCCGAGGCCAAACCGGATTGCCTTCGATGGGATCGTGGATCAGCTATGGCCTGGGCTCAGAGAATCGCGACCTGCCGGCGTACATCGTCATGATGTCAGGGACGATGGATCAGCCGATCAGTTGGCGTTACTTCAACGCCGGCTTTCTGCCCGCGCAACATCAGGGCGTGCAGTTTCAGGCCGACGGCGATCCAGTTTGCTATCTGTCCAATCCGCAGGGGCTGTCGCGTGAGGCACGCCAGGATCAGATCGAAGGGTTGACCGAGTTGAATCGCCTTCGCCGCGAGCGTGTCGGCGATCCGGACATCGACGCTCGCATTCACGCATTCGAGTTGGCCGCCCGCATGCAGACGTCGGTGCCGGGCCTGATGGACATACGCGATGAGCCACGCCGCGTGCTCGATGCCTACGGCCCCGATGTGCACAACCCGGCGAAGTTCGCACGCCAGGCGCTGTTGGCTCGCCGCTTAGTGGAGCGCGGCGTCCGTTTCGTGCAGCTCTTTCATCGCGGCTGGGACGCTCACATTGGCGTCATCCCGGCTCTCGCTCGCCAGGTGCGCGATGTCGATCAGCCGATCGCCGCCCTCATCCACGATCTCAAGGCGCGCGGCCTGCTCGAATCGACGCTCGTCATCTGGGGCGGTGAGTTTGGGCGAACCAGCTACGGCCAGGGCGATCTCCCCGGCAACCTCTTTGGCCGCGATCATCATCCCCGCTGCTTCACCTACTTCCTGGCCGGCGGCGGCATCAAGCCGGGCCTGACCATCGGCTCAACCGACGAGTTCGGCTACAACATCGCCGAGCGTCCGGTCCACGTCAACGACCTGCACGCCACCATCCTCCACTGCCTCGGCATCAACCACGAACGCCTGACGTTTCGGTTCGGCGGCCGCGACTTTCGCCTGACGGACGTGGCCGGCGAGGTGGTGCGGGAGGTGTTGGCGTGATCGTGGGCGTCACGCTCCGCGGGATGGACCCCTCGCGCGGAGTGTGAGGCCTGCGCCCATCTCGCCATAGTACACCCGGTTGCCTTCCTTCCTTCCTGCAGATCACGATTATCGGTCATACCACATCGCCGTCTCGCCATAGAATCAAGAAGCCATGACCAATTTGCGTCGCCTGGAAGGACACTCGCCATGAAAACCATTCGGATCGTCGGTGGGGTCGTGCTGATGCTCGCGGGGGTTGTCGGGTTGATCGTCTGTGGGCTGGCGATTCGGGAGATTCATGGCGCCGCTGAGCCCGTGGCGACCCAGACGACGAACATCCTCAAGTCGGCCGAGGAGGGGGTGCGCTTCGTCAAACGCGGAACGGCCAAGTCGCAGCTTCTTTTCGGCGACACCAAGACGCGCGTCAAGGGGCTCGACGCCGTGCTCAAAGAGATCGACAAGAAGATCAAGGCGAATCCGTCCGGCAGAGCGCTGCTCGATTCGCTCGATCCCAACGTGTCCAAGCAATTGCAACGGGCCCAGTCGGCCGTCGTCGGGCTGCAATCGACGCTGGAAGGTTTCAGCAACGCACTGGTGCTTTTCAACTCGGTGCCGAGCCTGCTCAAGCCCGTGGCGAGCGAAGAGGCCAAGCAGGCGAGCGAGACGCAGGATCTGACCCGCTCGGTCCAGGAAGCGACGGAGGCGCTCGATCAACTCGCTCAGTTCCTCAACGAGATTCTAACTGACAAGGAAGTGACCCAGCAAAGCCTTACCCGCGCCACGGGGTTGGTCGACCAAATCCACAACAAACTCGGCGACACCGAGAAGCAAGTCGGCACTTTTCAGCAGCGCCTCACCATCGCGGAAGAGCGGCTCGCGTCGTCGCGGCAATCGATCCCCGTCTGGATCGACCGTGGCAGCATCGCCGCCATTGTGCTGTTAGTGTGCTTCGCGTTCACGCAAATTGGCATGATAGTTCAAGGCGGGATGTTGGTAGGAAGGGCAGAGGAGTGACGTTCTACGTCTTTGGAATATCGAGCACCCGAACAACGCCCTTGGCTGAATAGCAACAAAACCCATGGCCTGTCGACCGAAACACGAAGGGTGGATCCTGCTGGCGCAGTACCTCAGGATGTTTCACTTTGACTTGAACGCCGCTTGTGAATTCAATCAAGTATGGCCGAAACGGTCGACGGGAGCAAAATGCTCGGAGGCTGATTTCGAGTTCGTTGATGGTCATGAGACTTGCGCCGCCGATACGAGACGGACTGAGCGGACATCTTTGAACCAAGAATCGGACAACGCACCGCTGGTGTCAATGAAACCGGCCCCGTTTTCATCAAAGGCAGGCGGGTGCGGTACGATGTGCGATGTGCCGTCGATCAACTCGACAACGAACGGCTCGCGACGCAAGCACACGAAAGGCGACGGAATCCGCCCATCACGTCGCCCCAACATTGGGCAGGTCCTTCAGGCTCTTCAGGCCGAACACTTGCAGGAACCGCTTCGTTGTGCCATAGAGCACCGGACGGCCAAGCGAGTCGTGACGACCGACGATCTTGACCAGGCCTTTCTCCATCAACAGGCGCAACGTCTCGCCGCAGTGGACGCCACGGATCGCTTCGATATCGGCACGCATGATCGGCTGGCGGTAAGCGACGATGGCGAGCGTCTCGCGTGAAGCGCCGGTCAGTCTCAAGTCGACTTGGCTACGCTTGAGTGTCGTCAGCCAGCGGTGGTATTCGGGCCGCGTCAACAGCTGGTAGCCGCCGGCCAATTCTTCGAGTTCGAACGCGGAACCCGATGCGTCGTACAGTTCTTGCAGCCGTTTGAGCAAGCGCCGCACATCGGAAAAACCGGTGATCTGTGACAGCTTCCGCGCCGGCAGCGGCTCGTCGGCGATGAGCAACACGGCTTCGAGCAGGGCCAGGTCCGTGTCGCGGGCCTGCGGATCGTTCGTGGCGTCGGCGTCGTCGATGTCGATGCCAAGCCGATGGACGCTGCGCGGCGCGTGGTTACGCGGCGGTCGCGGGGCGGTCAAGGTACGTGGCGTGTATCCGCGGAACATGTTCTCTCCGCCGCTTACGGCTCCACCTTAGGGTGCGTGAAACGCACCGTTTCGTGAAAGGTGCGTCTCACGCACCCTACACGCACTGGCCATTCCTCGATCCGAGAAATAAAGTAACGCCCATCATCATACGTTTTGACGGGCGATTCGCGGTTCAGGAGCCAGGACAGTGCTCGATTGGCTATCGGATGCATGGCGGGATTACGGCATCTTCGCGCTGGCGCTAATAGCGTCGAACGCCCTCATCGGCTTCATGCTCATCAACGCCATCTTTTCGGTCTGGCTCGAACGCAAGGTCGCCGGCCGCATCCAGGATCGCCTCGGGCCCACACGCGTCGGCGGCAAGTTCGGCTGGCTGCAAACGCTAGCCGACGGCATGAAGCTCCTCGTCAAAGAAGATACCATCCCCGCCGCGGCGGATCAATTTCTCTTTCGCGTCGGCCCCTATATCGCGCTGGTCGGCTCCTTCCTTGCCTTCGTGGCCTTGCCCTTCGGCGACGGCGTCGTGGCCCGCGAGATGAATATCGCGCTCTTCTTCATGCTCGCCGTAATGTCGAGCGAAGTCTTCGGCATCATTCTCATCGGCTACGGATCTGGCAGCAAATGGTCGCTCTTCGGCGGCATTCGCGAATCCGCCCAGATGGTCAGCTACGAAATCCCCATGGCCCTGTGCGTGCTCGTCCCCGTGGTTGTCGCCGGTAGCATGAATCTCGGCGAAGTCGCCAAGATGCAGAGCAGCATCTGGAATTGGCTCATCTTCCACGATCCGTTCACGTTCTGCGCCTTCTGGACCTACTTTACCTGCGCGATGGCCAGCTGCAAACGAGCGCCCTTCGACCTGGCGGAAGCCGAGAGCGAACTCGTCGCCGGCTTCCACACCGAATACTCCGGCTTTCGCTGGCTCGTCATCTTCATGGCCGAATACGGCAGCATGTTCGCGGTCAGCGGCATCGCATGCATCATGTTTCTCGGCGGCTGGAGCATCGGCGTTCCGGTCGAACTGACCACGTTTTTCGGCGAGACGATCGGCCTGGGCACAATCGGAATGGTGATCGGCAATGTCATCAACGTTACCGTCTTTCTGACCAAAGGGTGGATCCTCGTCTTCGTCATGATGTGGGTTCGCTGGACGTTGCCGCGGCTTCGTATCGATCAGGTCATGATGATGTGCTTGAAATACCTGATCCCGATCAGTTGCGTCTTACTGGTCGGCGTCGCCTTGTGGACGCTGTGGATCCCGGCACCGATCCAGCGCTACATCGCATGGGGAATATTCGCCGTGAGTATGGGCGCCACGGCTTGGCTGGTGATGCAAATGATCACGCTGGCAAAGCTCCCGCCGGGCACGGGCATGCCGGGCATGTGGCGCCTTGCCGACGAACCGGGATACCACGGGGCGCCGAAGGCGGAGAAACCTGCTTAGAAGATTCGGGCGTGGCGTGGACTTCAGTCCTCGCCGCCACGGAAAATGGCGTGGACTGAAGTCCACGCTACGGTTTAGAAACCGATTGTTAGCGGCTGGTCTGTGATCGGTAGTTAGACATTGATGGACACACGATGGACGACCTGCATCCGTACATGTTCTGGCTGATTGCGCCGTTGACGGGACTCTGCGCCATAGCTACGGTCATCACGCAGAACATCGTCCGTTCGGCCACTTGGCTCTTGTTTACGTTGGCGGGCACGTCGAGCATTTTCTTCTTGCTCGGCGCGGACCTCGTCGGCGCTATTCAACTTCTGGTCTACGTCGGCGGCACGATGGTCCTGGTCATCTTCGGCGTCATGCTCACCGCCCAGGGGCCGTTCATCACCATGAAAACCAGCGGCGCCGAGTGGGCGATCTCGATCGTGGCCGGCATCATGCTCTTTGCCGTTCTGGGATTCGGTGCGACCCATTATGTTCGCAGCAGCGCCGAGCGAGCGAAAGAGACTGTGCCGGAGAATCCGAAGGACTCGCGCAACAGCACGACGATCGGGCAGGGGCTGCTCGGCGTGCCGGTTGGACCGAGCGATCCGAAGATGCCGTCGCAGACGATTCATTACTTGCTGCCCTTCGAAATCGTGTCGGTGCATTTGCTGGTCGTGCTTATTGGAGCGGCTTACCTGGCCCGTACCAAACGGCGCAAGGAGGAGGAGGCCGCCCCATGAACGAACTCGATCCGCTCCTGGGCTACCTGTGCCTCGCCGCGCTGCTCTTCACGTGCGGCGTCGTCTGCATGGCGACCAAGCGCAACGCCATCGGCGTCCTCATCGGCGTCGAATTGGTGCTCAATGGCGCGAATGTCAACTTCGTCGCTTTCTCGCGCTACCATCCCAACTTTCAGGTGGAGGGGATGATCTTCGCCCTGTTCGTGATCGTGATGGCGGCAGGAGAGGCGGCCATTGCGCTGGCGATCGTGCTGAACTTCTACAACAATCACTCGACCGTCGATGTCGATAGCGCGGATGAATTGAAAGGTTAGCGATGCCCGATTTGTCGGAAAAACCGGGACTGCTATTCGTTTTGGCGACGCTCCTGCCGTTGGCGGGGTTTACGTTGCTCTTGACGGTGGCCGCAATTCGCTGGGCGCTGCGTCCCTACGCCGCGGAATCGCCTACAGCCGACGCCGTCTTCAAGGCGCTAGGCGGCGAAGTGACGGGCCGCGGACCGGCCTATGTCGCGCTCGGATCGATCGCTCTGGCCTTTTTGTGTTGTGTCGTGGGCTTCGTCTGGTTCTGCATCGACGCCGCCCACATGCATCATCTCGAGCATGATATTCGCCATTACGAGGCGGAGCACGCCGAGCCGCACCATCACGGACCCGGCAAAGCCAAAAAGAAAGCAAAGGACGAGCCTGCCGATGAGGCTGCCAAAGAAAAGGCAGCAAAGGCCAAGGCCGACGCGAAGACCAAGCATGACCAAAACGTAGGCGATTACAACAGGCTGACCAAAAACTGGGAAGGCGCCCTCGAATGGGCCCGCATTTTCCCAAGCAAGGACAACGTTGCTGACACGAAGCATGGAACCCTGCTGACGCTCGGCTTTCGCATCGACATGCTCTCGGCCGTCATGTTCGTGATGGTGACGCTCATCGCGACGCTCATCCATCTGTTCTCGATCGGTTACATGTCGGAGGAGTTGCAAGAGACGGTGGAGGATCACGAGGTCCATACCGCGCACGGCCACTACCACCGCCGCGGCCGGTATGGGCGGTTCTTCATGTTCTTGTCGCTTTTCTGCTTCTCGATGCTCAATCTGATTTTGGCCGACAACCTGTTCCAAATCTTCGTGAGCTGGGAGTTGGTCGGCATCTGCTCGTATCTGCTGATCGGCTTCTACTTCGAGCGGACCAGCGCCTCGAATGCGGCGAACAAGGCATTCATCACAAACCGTGTCGGCGACGCCGGATTCATCATCGGCCTGTTGATCGTCTGGACCTATTTTGGAACGTTCAACTTTCAAGAGATCTTCAGCCGAGTTCGCTGCCCGGAGCGAGACGCCGACGACGTAATATTGATCAACGAAAAGCCCGCCGGCCATTCGATCGTCCGTGCAAAGACCGATCGGGTGTTGAAGACAGGCCGGTTCGTCAAGCTCGATTCAAACGGCGACGTGGCGTTGATTTTTCCACGTGAACGCATCATGGGAAACGTGCCCGGGCATTTCCACGGTCCAAGTTCGACAACGGCTGTACACGATTCACCGCGTTCGCGTGAGTATGGTTTCATTCCCTACTGGCTGCTGGTCGTTGCGGGGTTGGGCATCTTCCTCGGTTGCGTCGGCAAGTCGGCGCAATTCCCGCTTCAGGTGTGGTTGCCCGACGCGATGGAAGGCCCGACGCCGGTTAGCGCGCTCATCCATGCGGCAACGATGGTCGCCGCGGGCGTGTATCTCGTCGGCCGATGCTATCCGCTCTTCACGCCGGAGGTGCTATTGACCATCGCCTACATCGGCGGCATCACGCTGTTCGTGGCGGCGTCGATCGCCATGGTCGTCACCGACATCAAGAAAGTGCTTGCTTACTCGACCGTCAGCCAGCTCGGCTACATGATGCTCGCCCTCGGCGTCGGCGGCTGGACTGCGGGCCTCTTGCACCTGTTGACCCATGCGTTCTTCAAAGCGCTCTTGTTCCTCGGCTCCGGCAGCGTCATCTATGGCTGCCACCATCAGCAAGACATGCTCAAGATGGGCGGCCTGTTCGACAAGATGAAGATCACCGCGCTTACCATGCTCGTCGGCGTCTTGGCAATTGCGGGGACGCCGTTCTTCAGCGGCTGGTACAGCAAGGACGAAATCCTCGTGGCGGCGTTCGGGTTCAGCATGACGCACCCGCAGCATTTCCTTCTGTTCCTTTTGCCGTTGGTTACGGCCGGCATCACGACGTTCTACATGTTCCGCATGTGGTTCATGACATTTACGGGCGAGCCGCGCGATGAGCATGTCTACAAGCATGCCGAGGAAACGCCATGGGTGATGACGACGCCGCTGGTGATCCTGGCGATCTTCAGCGTCGGCGTGGCGTGGGGTTGGCCTCCGCATGACCCGGAACACAGTTGGCTCGGCCAACAGTTGCATCACTACAGCCAGCCGGCCGCGGTGGACGTCGATTTCAAGGCTTCTCATGAGCTGCTGCACGGTACGCCGTCGTACCACACGATGGTCGGCATGCTTGCGTTGGCCGTGGTGGCCATCGGCGTGGCGTTCGCACTCGTGCTCTACTACTACAACGTCCTCGATCCCAATGAAGCGGTCGAGCAGTTTCCGGGTGTGCACAAGTTCCTTTTGCACAAGTGGTATTTCGACGAGTTGTACAGCGCCCTGCTGGTTCGTCCCGGGCTCATCTTCGCCCATTGGTGCAGCGGATTCGACACTATTGTGATTAACGGTTTCGTGCACCTTGTCGCAAAATGGAACATGTTCGTGTCGTACGTGAGCGGCTTGTTCGACAAGGGGATCATCGACGGCTCGGTGAATCTGCTTGCGGATGTTTCCTACTCGGTCGGAAACTGGCTCCGTAATTTGCAGACGGGTTACTTGCGAAGCTATGTGTTGTTCTTAGCCCTGGCGGCGATGGCCATCTGGATGTTGCTATACGCGTGGGCCACCGCAATGGGCGGGCCGTGACCTCGGCCGAATTGGCTTTCGTCCTGCGTGGCGCCACGCGGGCGCTAAACGAAGATGTGGGAATGCTATGTTCTTCGAATATGACTTGCTCTTGATGACTCTGTGCATCTTTATCCCCAGCGTCTTTGCTCTGGCGCTGTTGTTCTTCCCCAGCGGGAGCGAAGAGTACATGCGCTGGTTTTCGCTGACCGGCACCGTCGTCACGTTCGTCATCAGTTCGTTTGTGTTCATCGATTACCTTCGCATGTTGGACAACAACAACGATCCAGCATTGATGGGCGCAGGCATTAAACGCGCCGACAAGAAGACGACACTGATGGAACGCGCCAGCGCCGCTGCCAAGGCCGAGGCTGAGAACAAGCCGTTCGCCAACGACGATCTGCACGCGCGCTTCCCCTGGATTTCCCGATTCAACATCGAGTACTACATCGGCGTCGACGGCATCAGCATGGCGATGATTCTGCTGACCACCGTGCTCTTCGTGCTGTCGATGATCGCAAGCTGGGGGATCGAGAAGTACGTCAAAGGCTACTGCATGCTGTTCTTGATCCTCGAGACCGGCGTGCTCGGGACGTTCTTCTCGCTTGACTTCTTCCTTTTCTACATCTTCTGGGAAGTGATGCTGTTGCCGATGTACTTCCTCATCGGCGTGTGGGGCGGCAAGAATCGCGAGTATGCGGCGATCAAGTTCTTCCTCTACACGCTCTTCGGCAGCATCTTCATCCTGATCGCGCTCCTGGGCTTCTACTTCACCGACGTGCAGGACTTCGCCAACAAGGAGACGCTCAACGCCAAGGCAGCCGAGGTGATCGCCCGCAACCCGGCCCTGAAGAAGGCGCAGGACGCCGCCAAGAACGACGCCGCCGCCAAAGCGCGCGTCATGGCCGCGGCGCTCACCAAGGTTGAGATTCACAGCTTCGACCTGATCGTGCTGGCCCGCACCGGCGCGGCCGCCATGGAGTGGATGCACCTGACCGACACGAAGGCCAGGGACAAGTTCCTGCAGAAGATCGTCGACCAGCGCGCCCGCGACGGCAATCCGACGACCAAGGAGGCCGTGGAGAAACGTATGTCACAAACGTTCTTCACGCCGACGTTCCAGTATGTGATGTTTCTGTTCCTTTTCGTCGGCTTCGCAATCAAGGTGCCGATCTTCCCGTTCCACACGTGGCTCCCGGACGCCCACGTCGAGGCGCCGACGCCGATCAGCATGATCCTCGCGGGCATCTTGCTCAAGCTGGGCGGTTACGGCATCTTGAGAATCGCCTACCCGATCTGCCCGTGGGCCGCCCATGCCCTGGCGTGGTACCTCTGCATCCTGGCGATGATCAACATCATCTACGGCGCCTTCGCGGCCATGGCCCAGGCCGACTTCAAAAAGCTGGTGGCCTATAGCTCCATCAGTCACATGGGCTACGTGCTTCTGGGCATCGCCGTCTGGCCGCAGACCGGAGAGCAATACTGGGCCTGGGGCATGAACGGGGCGATGTATCAGATGATTGCGCACGGCATCAGTTCGGCCGGCATGTTCTTTTGCGTGGGCGTCATTTACGATCGGGCCCATCACCGCAACCTCGACAACTTCCGCGGGCTTTATGAACCGATGCCTCTCTACGGCGGCATCAGCGCGTTGATCTTTTTCGCCGCTCTGGGTCTTCCGGGGCTTTGCGGGTTCGTCGGCGAGTTCATGGTCGTCCTGTCGGCCTGGAATTTCTCGACGCCCGAGTATCCGAACGCGGGCAAGATCTTCGCTGTGTTGTCGGCGCTCACGGTGGTGATCACGGCGGCGTACATTCTGTGGACGCTGCAGCGCGTTTACTTCGGCACCAACGATGCCTACAAGGATTACCCGGACATCACGGTGCGGGAGCTTCTCTGTGTTATTCCGCTGGCGATCTTGGCGATTGTGCTGGGCATCTTGCCGGCGCTCGTGTTGCAATGGATGGAGCCGCACGTGACGTTCTTTGTTGACTCGCTCATGCAGATACGGACATGATTCGTTGCGTAGGACGGGTCCCTTGACCCGTCCGGGTTCGCAGGGACGGGTCAAGAGGCCCGTCCTAAGTTGGCGTGATCACGGCTGGGCACGGTGTCTTTCTTGAGATTGATGTCATGAATTCAACGTTGGCACAAATGCTGACGGGTTCGATTGTCAACGACGCGATCGCGTTCGCGCCGGAGTTGGTCGTTTGCGGCACGATCGTGCTCATGCTGGTGATTCGGCTCATTCCTCGTTACGATGATGTTCACCTCGGCTGGATTGCCTTGGTGATTACGGGCTACGTGTGCTACCTGAGCTGCGATCAATGGATGCAGGAAACGCCGCGATCCGGCCAGGTCGCGAAGACCAGCGGCAAGGACGTGTCGCCGATTGTTGTGACCGCAGCCGAGCCGCACGGACTGCGCGACGATCAGTTAGTGCAGGTGACCGAAGTGGAGGGCAACACCACGGCCAACGGCGCCTTCCGCATAAAGGTGCTCGATGCCTTGAGCTTCCAACTCCGGGAGGATGCCAACAATCCCGTCAAGGGGGACATCCGCAAGGGAAACGACGACTACACCGCTGGCGGGAACTGGAAAGTCATCGGAGGCACGCACAACCTCTTCGGCGGCATGCTGATCTACGACAGCTTCGGCATCTTCATCAAGATCTTCCTCTACGGCTTCACCGCGCTTGTTGTCTTGCTTACGCTTTTGACCGGAATACCGGACAAGGAAGACTCGGCTGATTTCTACTGCCTCCTTCTGGGCGCGACCGTCGGCATGTCGATCATGGCGACAGCGAATCACTTGCTGATGGTGTTCATCGGTATCGAGATGGCGAGTTTGCCGAGCTATGCCCTTGCCGGATTCTTGAAGGGCCGGCGGCAATCGAGCGAAGCGGCGCTGAAGTATGTGGTGTACGGCGGCGGCGCGTCGGGCGTGATGCTCTATGGGATTAGCCTGCTCGCCGGCAGATTCGATTCGGGATTTTTGCCAACGGTCGTGCGCGGCATCAGCACCGATGGGAACCTGGCCGATCCCGTCGTCATCATGGGGCTGGCGTTCATCCTGCTGGGAATCGGCTTCAAGCTCGCGTCGGTGCCGTTCCACTTCTGGTGTCCCGACGTTTTCGAAGGCGCCGCGGCCGAAGTCGGCGCGTTTCTTTCGGTGGCATCGAAAGGCGCGGCGCTCGCCCTGTTGGCACGCATAACGCTCGGCATCGGCGGGTTGAACGGCCAGCTTGAGCTTGTGGATGGGCGGGCACTTTTTGCCGCCTGGAGCAAGGCGACCGACTATCTTGTGCCGGTGATTGCCGTCTTCGCGGTCGTCACGACGACATTCGGCAACCTGGCCGCCTACGGACAGACGAACCTCAAGCGACTGTTGGCGTACTCAACGATTGCTCATGCCGGATTCATGATGATGGGTCTCGCCACTTTGACGCGCGAAGGAGCCGGCGCGGTCCTGTTCTATTTGATTGCTTATCTGTTCATGAACCTCGGCGCCTTCGCGATCGTGGCATTTATCCGCAACTTGACCGGGCATGAGGACGTCACGTACTTGCGCGGCTTCGTGTATCGCTCGCCGCTCCTGGTCATCATGCTCGGCGTATGTTTGCTGAGCTTGCTCGGCATACCGCCGCTGGTTGGATTTGCGGCCAAGTTTCAAATTTTCACCGTGCTGTACGAAGGCGCGCAAGATTACTTCGCCCTGAACAAGCCGCACCTGGGTTGGACGCTGTTGGCGGTGCTGTTGGCGGGGGGCTTGAATACGGTGATCAGCCTGTTCTACTATGTGCGCGTCCTGAAAGTGATGGTGCTCGAAAAGACGCTGGAAGAAGTCGAGGATCGCGAGATCGAGCAGAAGCCGGCGCCATTGTTCCCTAGTATCTATGCGACGGCCCTGGCCGTGATCATTGTGGTTGCGGGCGTGCTTTGGAATCCGCTCGCTGAGCGAACGTCGGGGCAGGGTGTCGATACGTTCCGGGAAACGCCGATAGTACGAGCGGCGCCGCTGCCGGAGACGGGTGGGCCTGTAGGGCCGCCGAAAGGTCCGCCTCCAAAGGCCCCGAAAAAAGGAGCCAAGAAGTGACGATGGACGCCGGCAGCCTGAAGCTGATCCACCGCCTGATTGCCGTCGGATCGAGTTCGCTGATGCAATACGTGTGCGAATCTTTTCCGTGGTATGCCGACCCGGCGCATGCCGCGCAAGACGCCGTGGTCGCCATGGCAGCCGCGGAACGTGACGATGCTGTTCGTCTGTCCGGCTTCTTGGCAAAGAGACATTTGGATCAGCCGGCGCCGGCAACCTATCCCTCGCATTTCACAACCATCAACTTCTGCTCCCTTGACTATCTGCTGCCAAAGTTAGTGGCCGAGGAAGGGCACACCATCGCGGAAGTCACGACGGGGCTCGCGTCGTGTGGTGACGAAACGGTTCGCGGCATGGTGCAAGGAATTTTGGATCGGCGGCGCCAGCACCTGGATACCCTGAAAGCGCTCGCCGCCCCCAAGCCGGCTGCGGTCCCGGTTTGATCGCAAGGCAAATCGAGGACGCCGGCCGTGAAACGCTATCGCACCTGGACCCTCACCGACGTGGTCAATGACGTTTGGCTGGAGAACTTTGCCACCGGCAATGAACGCGTCCCATTGGGGCCCGCTCACGATTGGTCGATCCGCAAACGCACATTGCGCGGCGGCGTTTCCGACGGCCTCGATCTCATCGAAGTCAACAACGGCGCTTTGGCCTATTCCATCCTCCCCACGCGCGGCATGGGCCTCTGGCAGGGCCATTTCCGCGGCATCCATCTCGGCTGGAAAGCGCCGCTGCACGGGCCCGTCCATCCTCGCCACGTCAATACGTCCGAGCGCGGCAATATCGGCTGGCTTACCGGCTTCGACGAATGGTTGTGCCGTTGCGGCCTTGCCTCCAACGGTCCGCCCGGCGAGGACGTGTACACCGATCGCACAGGCCGCGAGCGCCGCGACCTGCTTCCCTTGCACGGCCGCATCGCCAATCAGCCGGCTTATTACGTCGAAGTGCGCATCGGTCTCGATCCGCCTTATGAACTCAGCGTCGCCGGGCAGGTCGAAGAAGGCGGCCTCTTTTGTCCGCACCTGGTGCTGACGACGACGTACACGACGGTTCCCGGTTCGAATCGGCTCGTCATTCACGACAAGGTCGAGAACCGCGGCGGGCAATCGGCTGAGATGCAGCTTCTCTATCACTGCAATCTGGGGCCGCCGCTCTTGGGCGCCGGCAGCCGCGTCGCAATGCCGATCCGCGAAGTGTCGCCGATCTCTTCCGCCGCCGCCGAGGGAATCGGCACTCTGGAGACATACGGCCCGCCGACGGCCGGCTTCGGCGAGCAAGTGTATTGCTGCGATCTCCTCGGCGACCCCGCCGGACGAACCCTGGCCATGCTCTACAATCACACGTCGATGGCCGGGATCGTCCTGCGCTTCAATCGCCAGGAACTACCGTGCTTCACCGTCTGGAAGAACACGGCCGCGCTTGAGGACGGCTACGTGACCGGCCTGGAGCCGGCGACAAACTATCCGAACTTCAAGTCGTTCGAGCGCAAGCAGGGCAGGGTGGTCAACCTACCGGCAGGAGGCCAATGGGAAACCACCTGGTCGATCGACGTGCTCGACAGCGCCGGCGGTGTGGCGGGCGTCCTGGCCGAGATCGTCACTGCCCAGGCACAGGCCAAGCCGATCATCCACAAGACGCCGCACCCGCGCTTCTCCGCGCAAGCGTAGCATCGGAGGTCGGAGGTTGGAAATCATGTGCTTTGCGTTTGACGGGGAACAGCCTGGCGAATCTAGCCCAGAACTTCGGGTTGGGAAGAAAGGAAGGCTGTAACGGTACAACATGGCGGAAGGCGATCCTGTCTCGCGATATCCGCTCATGAAAGAAGATCGAACGGCATTGCATTCAGAACGTTGCGCTTCTCGTTCGCGTCTTACGTGTTCTGCGTGGACAATGGAATCACATATCCGGCGGTCGCTTTGTGGCAGACCGCACCTTCAGGACGAAGGACTGAATGCGGAGGAACCGCAAGGCTATTTCTACATCGGCGCCGAGGATGGCAAGCCAATCCGTCTGACGCGCGAGGCCTATCACGAGCTTGCCAAGCTCCCAGTCGATCAGATCCCCGCTCGCCTGGCGATAATTTTGGGCGGCAAACCGCCGGGTTCGGATGGCTGGTTCAGCTGGCTGTTCGGGTCCGCTTAGCCTCGTAAGAGGCGCGACGAGATTTGGAGAAGAACACTACACCAGCCGGCTTGTACTGGGCCTGCTTGCCTTGTTTAGTGGCGCCCGTTCGCATCTTGCATTCCGCGTGGTTTTTGCTTACAAAGAGGATGTCGTCCGTGTGACGATCCCGCCGATTTTTTTCACCTTGCCTTCCTGACGGAGTTTCCTCGAATGCGTTTCCTTTTCTTTGCATGCGCGGCACTGTTGCTGCTGTCGCCGATCGCGCTCACCAAACCCGGAAAATCAGCCGACTCCAAGAATGCCGACTGGCCCCAGTGGCGCGGTCCCGGACGCAATGGCATCTGTGCCGAGACAGGCTTGCTCAAGGAATGGCCCAAGGGGGGACCGGCGCTCCTTTGGGACGCCAAGAAAGTCAATGGCGGCGCATCGGTCGGCACCGGCATGTCCAGCCTGGCGATCACGCAAGGCAAGATTTACACCATGGGAGACGTGGGCGGCAAGAAGGGGAGTGGGGCCCACGTGTTCTGCCTCGACGCCGATTCGGGCAAGGAAATCTGGAAAACGAAGGTCGGACCCCCATCGATGGGCAGCCCGGGGCCTGGGCCGCACAGCACGCCGACCGTCGACGGCGAACGTCTCTATGCGCTGACGACCCAGGGCAAACTGACCTGTCTCAAATCCGCCGACGGCAAGATTCTTTGGGAGAAAGACCTCGTCAAGGAATTCGGCGGCCAGCATCCGGGCTTCGGCGGGTACGGGGAATCCCCCCTCGTCGACGGCGACAAGTTGGTCCTGGCCCCCGGGGGCAAGAAGTGCATGGTCGCACTCAATAAACTCAGCGGCGACGTCTACTGGACTTGCGATCCCCCCAAAAACGACGGCACAGGTCACGGCTCTATTGTCAAGGCCGAGGTCGGCGGCGTGAAACTATATATCACGCTCGCTCACAAAAAGCTCGGACTCATCGGCGTCGAGGCCGAGTCCGGCAAGTTCCTCTGGAGTTACGACAAGGTCGCTAACGGCACCGCCAATATCCCGACCGCCATCGTCAAAGGCGAATACGTCTTCATCTCGACCGGATACGGCACCGGCGCTGCCCTGCTCAAACTCGTCCCGGACGGCAACGGCGGGGTCAAAGCGGAGGAACAATACTTCCTCAAAGGAGCAAAGCTTCAGAACCATCATGGAGGCATGATCATGATCGGCGATCATATCTACGGCGGGCACGGCCACAATGACGGATTGCCGTTCTGCCTCGAATGGAAGAGCGGCAAGTTCGCGTGGGGTCCCGAACGTGGGCCCGGCGCCAGGTCGGCCGCTGTTCTCTACGCGGACGGGAACCTTTACTTCCGCTACGAAAATGGCGTCATGGCGTTGATCGAAGCGACAACGACCGGGTACAAGGCGAAGGGAGCCTTCACGCCGCCCCTCAGCACCCCCGCCTGGCAACACCCCGTCGTCTATAACGGTCGGCTTTACCTGCGCGGCAACGATCAGATTCTCTGCTACGACATTCGCCAGAAGTAGCAGTCTGGAGTCAATTCTGAAACGCAGAGGACGCCCTGAAATTTAGCACACGGTGCTTTCATTCTCAGCGACCTCTGCGATCTCTGCGTTTCATTGGCTATGCGGCCATCACCCCTTTTTCGCACCGGCTCGACTCCGCAAGTCCCTCAACACCGATCGCACTTCGACGGAATCGCGCAGTTGACCATTGGCGAGCGCCGTCTCGATTGGGCCCAGCGCACTCACGCCGACAACGTCCTGCACCAGATAATGGGTTTCCTCGCGTTCCTCGGCGTTGTCGCTGTTCAGTGCGGCGAGCACGACTGGCATGACGCGGTCGGAGGCGCCGATCTTCTTCATGCAATCGACGACGAGATAGCCGCTCACGCCAGCCCCCTGATTCTCCAGTGACCGTTTCAAGACGACGGCAAGTGTTGGTCCGGCGATCTTGGCCTTTAGGCCGAGACTCGCCAACTGCCGAACGGCGAATCGCTGCAAGTGCGACTGTTCTCGGCCCACGGTCAATGCTTCCTGAAGAGTTGGCATGACAGCGTCCACCTGGCTGTTGTCCAGTCGCAGCAGGGTGTCGACAAGCGTCATGCGCATGGGAAGTTGCTCGGACTTGAGCATTTCGACGATCACTCCAACCGCCGGGCGGGCAAGCTCGCGCAGGCTATTCAACTGGCCCAAGGCACGAAGCTGTTGTTCGTTCTTGCCTTTGCGAAGCACCACGATGAGCGGATCAACCACGCTCGGCGCCTGCTTGCCATCGATCAGAACGATCGAGGCGGCGCTGGCGAGCTTGAGGTTATAGTCGTCGTGGTTCAAGGCGGCCAACAAGCTCGGAATCGCCATGGTCGCGTCGGGTCCCATCGACGGAAGGATCGACGCCGCCTGACTCGCCAGGGCGACGTCCATGCCTTCGAGGATGCCGATGAGGTTCGGCATGCTTGCCGCGGCGCCGCGGCCGATGCCATGCAGCGTGTTCATGACGGAGATCAGGTGATCGCGATCCTTGGTTGGCATGGCATCGATCAAGTGCGGCACGGCGCTCGGGCCGATGTTCACGAGGATTACCGAGGCGTAGCTTCGGTCATTGCTGTCGCCGCCGGCCAGCAGCTTCATCATGGTTGGAATGAGTTCCTTATCCTTGACAACCGCGAGCTGCAATCGCATCAAGCCCTCCTGTCGCCGTGTCTTGTCGGAATCGCGCGCCGCATGGTGCAGAACATCCAGCGCGGCCTTGTGTGATTCGTTGAAGACGTAAAGGGCATGGGCGACTTGCAACTGCGGAATCCCCTTCTCGATGGAAAGGCGTTTTTCAAGCATTGGGACAGCTGCCTTGGCTTGCTTACCGAGTTGGATCAATGCTGCCGTCATGTGCGTTCGCATCGCCTCGCTGGGGTGTTCGAGGTGGACCGCAAGGTATGGGACCGCCGGCTCGCCGATTGCCACGAGCGCGCTCAATGCGTTGGAGGTGAACTGTGCCTCGGGAATCAAGCTGATCAAATGCGGGACGATCGGCTCTCCAGCGGCAGCAACGACCTCCACGAACGTGTTGCCGCACTTGCACCGCCCGCGTCCGCCGACCAGGAGCTTTCGCAGAGCGACGCGAGTCGCCTCGTCGTCGATCTTGGCGAGGGACCGCAGGGCCAGCGCGTGTCCGTTTGAGTTGACGGCGATTTCGCCGAGCGTAGGCAGAGCGGGTTTTGCCAGGACACCAAAGCTGCCGAGGGTCGCAATGGCTCGATCGCGGACCTTGATGTCGGACGATCTCAACTCGTTGATCAAGCGAGGCAATGCCGCCTCGCGACTGGCCTGGCATTTGAACGACTCGGGCATCGGCGTCACGACCGGCGTCTGAGCCGATGCCATGGGACCAAGCAGGCCAAGTAGTAGGCCGGCACAAAGTGTTGCAAAGATGCGCAGATGCATGAGGAGCTACCTTTCCACTGAGCGTTTGCCTGGCCGCACTCCGGCAACCCGTCGTTGCCGTTGGCGGTGTAGAAAGGGTACGTTGGGAGTGTTTCGGACCTAACAGGGGTTTTTTGGAAATAATTCGATTTGTTTGCTGCTGATCATTCGAAAAGTGTGTGAAACGCACACCATAGTGAGTTTCACACACTCTATGAGATGCCGGCTCGATCATTAACGATTCATAGACCCGAGGCCGAAAATGGGGCGTTCGTTGCGGCGCTGGGCGGCTTCGACGATGCCGGGCCAGATGCGCACGGTGCGGTCCTCGCTGGCGGTGGCGAGCAGGTTACCGTCGGGGCTGAAGGCCACGTCGCGAATACGACCACGATGTCCGCCCAATGTCAGTGTGGCGCGGCCGGCGTCGATGTCCCAGATCTTTACGGTCCAATCCTCGCTGCCGGAGGCTAGCCGTTTTCCATCGGGGCTGAAGGCGACGCAACTGACGTAGCAAAGGTGGCTGGTGAGTTGATGGCGAAGCTCGCGGGTACGCGTGTCCCAGAGCAGAACGAGGTAGTCCTGAGGCGTGGCGCCGCCGATGCCCGCAGCGAGCAGGTTTCCGTCGGGGCTAAACGACAGGGCGTTTACCGTTTGTGTCTCGCGTGGAAGCCGCAAAGTTGCTTCGGCAAACTGTTGGCCTCCTTTGCCGCGGCGGCGGACCACGATGGTGCGATCGAATGTGGCAAAGGCGAGACGCTCGCCGGAAGCATCGACGGTGAGTCGGTCGGGAAGCACGCGCGGCACAGGCCCGAACGATGTCAAAGTGACGGACTCCGGTGATGGATGCGCAGGGGTGACCCAGAACTGCTGATCCTTCTCTAACACAATTCGCTCGGACGCCATCCAGTAACGATTTCCTCGAACGGGAATCCCCTTGAGGACATTCCACGGCTGATGGGTCGTGGTCGCCTTTCCCTTGGCAAACGTCGATAGGTCGTATGGATGATCCACTGGCGACGTGAACAACGCTGCCTCGTCGGCACTGAAGATGCCGCGCGAGCCTGGGGCGAGAGCGGGCGTTCCATGCGAAATCGAGTCCGCATTGCTGGTCGGCACAATCCGAAGGCCGCTGCCTCCTCCGAAGATTGCCAGTTGAGCCCCGCTCGGACCGAACGCCAGCGCATGAATGGGCGCATCGAATCGAAACACGCGCGCTGTTTGTTCGGTTCGCGCGTTCCAGCTCCGCACGACGCCGAGATCATCGAGGCACACCAGGTCGTCGCGTCGTCCGGGAACAAAGCGCACGTGCGTGACGATGCCGCGACACCCGCGAAAGCTGCCGACCTCTTCACCGGTACGGGCATCCCAGACCTTGACGTTTTTGTCCCAGCCGCCAGTGGCGATCAACTCGCCGGCGGCATCGAAGGAGACACTCAGGACTTCGAGCTTGTGAGCGACGTGGCGAAATCGCAACATGCCCGTCTTGGCGTTCCAGACGCGCAGCATGTGGTCGTAGCCAACGGCGGCGAGGGATTGGCTGTCGGGACTCCAGGCGACGCCGGCAACTACGTCCTTCTGTTCGGCGTCTTCAAGGCTGGCCCGCGCGCCCGTTTTCAGGTCCCACACCGCGATCGCGCCGGAGATGGCGTAGTGTCCGCCAACGGCCGCCAGTCGCGCTCCATCCGGGCTGAACGCGAGCTGCGTCAATCCGGTGTCCTGGAACTTGCCGCCGCGCGGTCCTCGCTCGCCCGTCTTGGACCGCCCGGGTTTCTCGTTCAGTTTGCTGCCCTTGCCTTTGCCTTTATCCGAGCCGCCCCCCACGCCCCCTGCATCGAACATCAGCGGCAAGCCAATTTCCTTTCGCGAAACAAGGTCGTGCCGGCCGATGCTTCCGTCCATGCGCATGAAGGCAAGCTGTTGCGCGTCATGGCTCAGGGCAAGCGGCGCGTAGCCGTCGAAGACATGGAGTCTCTGACCGTTGCGAAAGTCCCAGAGCGAGATTCCATCATCGGCGCTCGCAACCGCGACCTGGCCCTTGCCGTGGATAAGCACCAAGTCGCTAATCTCCCTGACATCCACCCGCACCGTGAATGCGAGTTGACCGCGCGTCGGGTTTGTCACCGACGAGGGCTGCGGGTTCGTGGTCCAGATCTGTACCTCTTTGCCTGCTTTCGTATCGACGGCTAGTGCCAGGTACTCGCCCGTCGCGGCAAACGCCAGGGCTTGAACCCGATCCGCCGGCCCAAGCCGCCGACCGTCGACGTCGGCCAGCCAGCGCAGATAACGCCACTCGAATCCGCGCAAATCGGAGTGCTTGTAGGCTTCGAGATACTGATGGAGCAGTTCGAAGTTATCGTTCTGAAACGCTTGATGGGCGAGATTCATGTCGGCCACGAACTTCAGTCGTTGCACTTGAGCCTTCTCGGAGACCAGCTTGCCGTTCATGTCTTGCAGATCGGTCTTTGCCGACACGAGGCTGGCGTTCGTTAGCTGAAGGTCATTTTTGGCGACCGACAACGTCGTGTTGGCCGATTCGAGTTTGCCCTTGGCTTCGGCCAGTTCGGCGGTAAACCAGACGCCGGCGATGAGGCTCGCGAGCATCAGAATGGCAATCGTGCCGACGCCGACCAGCGCCGCTTGCGCCGGCTTGCGCTGAATCCACTTGACGGCCCGTTCGACCGAGCCAGTCGGCCGACTGAGAATCGGCTCACCGGCAAGGTAGCGGCGTAAATCCTCGGCAACCGCCTGGGCCGACGCATAGCGTGCGTGCAGGTCTTTCTGCAGGCACGCCAGGACGATTGTCTCCAGATCGACCGGAATGGCGTCGCTGAGCGATTGGGGTGGCGTCGGCTCGTCGTCGAGAATGCTCGAGCGAATCTGCAGAAACGTGCCGCGGAACGGCAACTGCCCGGTCAGCAGCTGGTAGAGCACGACGCCCAGGCTGAAGACGTCGCTGCGGCCATCGACCTTTTCGGGCGCCAGAAAGTGCTCGGGGCTCATGTACGGCGCTGTGCCGGCCAATTCGCCGGCCTGGGTGACGGCCATGCTCTCGTCGGCGACGTCGCGGGCCAGGCCGAAGTCGCTGATCTTGGCGCGGCCCGTCTTCTTGTCGAGCAGGATGTTGGCGGGCTTGATGTCGCGGTGGACCATGCCGTGTTCGTGCGCCGCCGCCAAGCCGAGTGCGACTTGCCGGGCGATCGACGCCGCTTCTTCCGGCGCGAGCTGGCCTTCGCGTTTGAGCTTCGCGTCCAGCGTTTCCCCGTCGACGAACTCCATCACAATGTAAGGTGGAAAGCCGGCCGGTTTTTCGAATCGGTAAACGCTGACGATGTGATCGTGAGCGAGCGACGCCTTGCGTGCTTCACGCTCGAAACGCAAAAGCACGTCCGGCCGGGCGGTCATCTCCGGCTTGAGTACTTTCAACGCGACGATGCGGTTGAGGCTGCGCTCGCGGGCGCGATAGACCCAGCCGAAGCTGCCGCTGCCGAGTTGCTCGAGAATATCGAAGTCACCCAGTTGACCGAGCGGCGCCGCGTCGCTCGTCGGTCCCGGAAAACGCAACGTGTCCGTGGCAACCGCCGAGCCGTTGAGCAACGTCTCGGGATATTCTTCGCCGATTTTTGCGAGGAACTTGGGGCCGCGTTCGACATCGGTGTCGGAATCGGCAAGCTTCAAATCGCCGGACTGGGTGAGTGCGTCAAGTTGGCGCTGGCACGCTGTGCAAGTCTCGATGTGACCTTCGACGAGCGGTCGCTGGTCGCCCGGCAAGCGATCGGTCAACAAGCCTACCAAGTCGTTTTCATTGGGACAATGGATCATGAGAGACTCCCATGCAATTCGGCCGGATTTTCTGGATTCAGGGATCGAATGAGCCAGTCAATAGAACGGTACGAACGTGGCTTGGCCAACCTAACACAAGAAAATCGAGCCGCCTACTCGCCTTCGAGCTTGCGAATCTCCTCCTTGAGCATATCCTGGACGCGCTGTTTGTACACATAGACGTGCGCGACGGGAATATTCAGCTGGGCCGCCGCGTCTTTGCCTGAGATTTGCTCGATGGCGGTAAGGCGGAAGGCGTCCCAGGTGACCTTGTTGACGCGCAACTCGACTCGGGCCATGGCTTCTTCGAGGACTTCTCGTTCAAAGCGTTCGTCGAGTTCTTTCATCAGATCGGTTTCGGCTTCGACCGATTCGAGGGCGGCATAGCTGGTCTTCCCGCGACGACCCAGAGCGCGAACGAAATCGGTCAGGGCGTGCCGCACGACCGTCTTGAGCCAGCCGCGAAAGCTACCGACTTTCGGATCGTAGGCGAACGACCGCATCTTGGTCGGGATTTGCACAAGCAGACCTTGCGTCACATCCTCGGCGTCGGCTTCTTGCAGATTCCAGCGCAGACACCAGGAGTAGATACGCTTGCCGTAGTTCTCGGCGAAGGCGGCCCAGGCGTCGCGGTCGGCCGGGTCGCGTAGACGCCGCAGCAACGTAGCACTGGTTCGCAGATCGTCGCTCATGCCTGGAGCCTCGTGAAGGGACTGGGCCCCGCTGCTCGGGGATTTACGGTAAAGCACCGGACCTGTATTTTTGCACTGCTCGGCGGTGTCAAAATTCTCTTTTTTGTGTGGGTCGGCGCGCTGGCGTCCGGGTCAGCCTACTGACACGGTTGGACGACCATCTCATACTACCTGGGGTCAGAGCCAATGGACAGAAATGCTGGCTGAAAATGCAGCGGAGCTCCCCTTGCAAACAGATTTCATGAACGTCACAATAAATCAGAGGACGAGGATCATTTATGGATTGCCGGGTGTTGGCGTGTCTGCTGGCCGGCCTGTGTGTCGGATCGCTATCGATCTGGCCGCCGGTGCCCGAAGCACCGCGCGCCGACTCCACCTTGGCGCCGGTGGTTCAACACGCTTCAGCGAAACAAAAACAACCGATTCGCTTCGATCGCGATGTTCTGCCGATTCTCTCCAGCAAATGCTTCACCTGTCACGGCGTAGATGCACGCAAAGGAGCGCTGCGGCTTGACCAGCGCGAGCAGGCGATTCGGCCGCGGAAGTCGGGCGACATTCCAATCGTGCCGGGCAAGTCGGCGTCCAGCGAGGTCGTGCGTCGCATTTTGTCGGGGGACGAACACGAACGCATGCCTCCCCTCAAGGGCGGCAAGCCGCTGACAGAGGCCGAGAAACATCTCATCAAACGCTGGATCGATGATGGCGCCGAATACCAGCAACATTGGGCGTTCGCGAAGGTAGTGCCTCCGGGGCTGCCGACAGTCAATCGTCGCGAGTGGGTTTACAACGACATCGACCGGTTCATTTTGCATCGCCTGGAGTGGGCGGGGCTTTCGCCTTCGCCAGTGGCCGACCGCGTGACGCTGATTCGCCGGCTTTCGTTCGACCTGCGTGGTCTGCCGCCGACCCTTGCGGAAGTCGACGAGTTCCTTCAGGACAAGTCAGCCGATGCCTACGAAAAGCTTGTCGATCGCATGCTCGCCTCGCCGCACTACGGCGAGAAGATGGCCGCCATCTGGCTCGACCTCGCGCGATTCGGCGACACCAGCGGCTATCACATGGACAGCACGAGGCAGATGTGGCTGTGGCGTGACTGGGTCATCGACGCCTTCAATCGCAACATGCCGTTCAATCAGTTCACGATCGAGCAGTTGGCAGGCGATCTGCTTCCGAACGCCACGATCGCAAATAGGATCGCCTCGGGTTTCAATCGCAACACGCGTTTCAACGAAGAAGGCGGCGTCGATCCGGAAGAATACGTCATCCGCTACAACATCGATCGAACGAACACGCTCGGGCAGGTTTGGCTGGGTCTAACGCTTGGCTGTGCCGAATGCCATTCACACAAGTACGATCCGATCACGCACAAAGAGTATTACCAGCTGTTTGCGTTTTTCACGGGCATCAAGGAGCCGATGATCAGCGGGCCCGACGCGCACGGCAAACCGCTGCCGCCGCTCTTAAGGGCGCCGACGGCGGAGCAAGCAAAGGAGATCGCTGGCTATCGCAAGACGCTGACGCGAGTCGATGAGGCCCTTGCCAAGCAGATTGCGGCGCTCGGCTATGTCGACCCGCTGGCTGAGAAGGCGATTCCCCGCGATATTCCCGGGGAACTGATCGCACGATCGCAGCTTGCCTGGGAAGCGACGAAGGCCGCACACGAGAAACTGCCGGCATCCGTGCGCGACATCCTTCGAATCGATCGCGCCAAGCGCGACGATGGGCAGCAGCGCTTGCTTCGTGAGTTCTACCTGCGCAAGGTCAATGCGATCGGACGCGAAAAACTGGAGTCTCTCGATCAGGACGCGGATGAGCTGAACGAAAAGATCCGCGATGTCGAGGCGGCCATGCCGCACACGCTGATTTCGGAAGAGATGCCGAACCCGCGCCCGGCGTTCGTGTTGATTCGCGGCGACTTTTTGACCAAGGGCGAAAAGGTCGATCGCGGTGTCCCCTCGGCGTTCGGACCGATGCCCAAGGACGTTCCGCTCAATCGGCTCGGGCTGGCCCGCTGGCTTGTTCGTTCGGATCATCCGCTCACCGCGCGCGTTGCCGTCAATCGGCTCTGGGCACAAATGTTCGGGCATGGCATTGTCCGCAGCGTCGGTGATTTCGGCACGCAGGGAGAATTTCCATCGCATCGGGAGCTACTGGATTGGCTGGCGAACGAATTCGTAGCTTCCGGGTGGAACGTCAAGCACATGATGCGGACGATCGCACTGTCGGCGACGTATCGCCAATCGTCGAATTTCACGCCGGGAGCCGAGAGAGTGGACCCTCAGAATCGTCTCCTGGCGCGCATGCCGCGTTTTCGACTCACGGCCGAGGAGATGCGCGACAGCGCGCTCGCCAGCGCCGGGGTGCTGAATCGGAAGATCGGCGGGCCGTCGTTCATGCCGTACCAGCCGCCCGATTATTACAAAAACAAGAACGAGGACTGGCCGTGGTCGCCCAGCGCCGGGGATGACCAGTATCGCCGCGGGTTGTATGCCTTCTGGCGACGGACGGCGCTGCATCCGATGTTCGCGATCCTCGATGCTCCCAATCGCGAAGAATGCTCGGTCGCTCGGCCGCGCACGAACACCGCGCTGCAAGCGCTCGTCACGCTCAACGACCCCACGTTCATGGAGTCGGCTCGAGTTCTGGCACAGCGCGTGTTGACGCAGGGGCCGAGAACCGACGACGATCGCCTGGCCTTCGCATTTCGGAGCGTGACGAGCCGCGCCCCAGTGGCCGAGGAGTTGAGGGTAGTGAGAGCACAGTTGAAGAAACACCGTGATCGGTATCGTCTGAAAACGATGGAGGCGTCGAGCCTTGTCAACGTGGGCCAGTATCCGCGCGACGTTACTTTGGACGTTTCAGAATTGGCGGCGTGGACGGCGCTCGCCAACGTGCTGCTCAATCTGGACGAAGTGCTGATGCGCGAGTGAAGCAAGGGAACGATGTAGGGTGCGTGAAACGCGCTGGCTACGCCAAACGGTGCGTTTTACGCACCCTACGTTCAGGTTTTGACGAGGAGGTTCCTTCATGCAATGGACCTTGCAAGATCGTGGCTTTTTGCCCAAGCGCGATCCGTTGACACGCTTGACCGATCCAGCGTTTTGCGAAATCGAGCGATTGGGAGGCGACTTGCCGCGACTCGTTCACGAGCGCCAATTTCGAACCGGCGCGGCAAGTTACCTCACGGAATCCGTGGACTGGTCCGCGGCTGTAAAGCGAGCGACCGACGCCGAACTCGAGCGTTTGTTCATGCTGTTTAGCTACTTTGCGAGCGCCTTTGTTCATTCGCCTGGGCTTCCCAGCGTAGATCGCATTCCCTCGTGCATTGCCGTTCCGCTGGTTTTCTTGGCGGACACGCTGCAACGCCCGCCGATTTTGTCGTATGCGTCGTACTGCTTGCACAATTGGCGACGCATCGACTCTTCCGGCCCAATTGTGCTAGGCAACATCGCGCTTTTGCAGAACTTCTCGATACCGGGCGACGGCAAGTCGGACGAGGACTGGTTCATCCTCGTGCATGTTGATATCGAGGCCCGCGCCGGGGCTGCATTGCAAGCTGTTGGCGCCGCGCCCGAAATTCTTGATCGCAAGGATGTCCTGGGCCTGACCGCGATGCTCGACCAGACGGCCAACAGCCTGCACGCGATGAATACGACGATGAACCGTATGCCGGAAGGATGCAGCGCCGATGTGTATTTTCGCAAGGTGCGACCCTACATCTTTGGGTTCAATACCATCGTCTACGAAGGCTGCTTCGGCAATGTTCCGCAGAGCTATCGCGGCGAAACCGGGGCGCAAAGCTCGATCGTGCCGACGATGCTGATGGCCCTCGGCATCCAGCACCAAAACTCGCTGCTGACCGAACACCTGCGCGACATGCAGAACTACATGCCCGCGCCGCACCGCGACTTCATTCGCTCGCAGGTCAGCGTACGCGACTTTGCCGGCCAGTCTGGCGATGCTCGCGTCAAAGATCGTTACAATGCGTGCGTCTCGGAGTTGCTTGCGTTTCGTACACGCCATTTCGAATATGCGGTGAACTACATCGAAAAGAAAGTCGACAATCCCATCGCAACCGGCGGCACACCGTACATTCCGTGGCTGCGCCAGTTGATCGAAGAGACCAAGGCATTCATGCTGGCCTAGCGATCGTCAGGGATCATTGCCCCTTTGGTTCCAGGTTTCGTTGCATTTCGGGAGGGGAGGTGTGAGTGTGTGCGTGCAATGAATGCGCGCATGTTGCATTGTTTCACCCGATCTGGCACAAAACGGCCTCAATCGGAAGCAACCTTCTCCCCCACTTCAAAGGCTAACGTTCCTTGCTCCAGGCCCAGGTTCCTTTCCCGCCTCC
>Ga0194128_10001865_pt1 | contig 35693 bp, 26 predicted proteins | sample TA2KigCa65mmetaG_FD_148650 | JGI IMG/M metagenome (GOLD analysis project Ga0194128, IMG submission 148650) | Freshwater microbial communities from Lake Tanganyika, Tanzania - TA2015037 Kigoma Deep Cast 65m | ecosystem: Environmental > Aquatic > Freshwater > Lake | place: Tanzania: Lake...
ACCAACGAACTGGTAGGCACGGATCCAAAAAACTTAAAGCCCTTCTTGGACCAACTTCTTCGCGGATCTTGGAAGCAATACCAAGGCATTCCTCTTTGGGATGGGAAGGCTGCAAGTCGCATTGTGGAAGTGTTGCTGGATCAATATTTGTAGTTTACTTTTTTATAGAAATCAAGCAAAGAAAAAAGCCATCCCGGAAAAGGATGGCTTTTTTCTGATACGTGCTTTTTCCTTAGAAGGAAAATCCTACACTAAAGTTGACCCGAGTGCCAGGGGCAAGCTGCGTGAAGAATTGGTCTTGAGCCCCATAAGAGCTAAAGATAAACTCACGCTTGTCATTCAATAGGTTTTGTACCCCCAAGCTGGTTCGGATGCGTTCGTCTGCACCAAAGGTTTTATTGATATTCAAGTTCAAGGAATTGAAAGGTACGGCGTAGGTATCGGTACGGTTACCGAAACCAACCATGTTTAAGGTTGGTCCCTGCACGTTGTAGTAGATCCCTGCTTCCCAACCTGTGCTGAAGTCAGAATAGGCAATTCCAGTATTTACAATGTAGGGAGCTTGCCCAGCCATATCGCGGGTAGTTCCGATTTTCTGGCCTTCTCTTGCAGTCAGCTGACGGGATCTTTTTTCAGTGGCCGACATCGTGATTTGAGACTCGGTTAGGGTCACATTGCTGGTCCAAAGGAATTTTTCTAGGCTAGGGCTGATGAACTTCAAAGACTTTCGGAATTCCAATTCCAGGCCTAGTACGGTACCGTTTCCTACGTTTCTTGGCTGGAAAGATCCAGGATCGGAAAGAAATTGAATGATTTCGATTGGGTTTTCAAAAGTCTTGTAGAATGCTCCTACAGACCACATCTCTCCCTTGGGTTGGAACATTTCCCAACGCACATCAAAATTGTTGATATGAGTAGACTTTAGATTTCCATCCCACAGAATATCCTTTCCTCCGTTTGCTGTTTCTTGAAACAGCCCTCCAATAAACGTTCTTCCAGTGATAGGGTCTAAGATTTCAGCAAAAGAAAGTTCTTTGAAAGAAGGTCTAGCAATAGTTCTTGTTGCAGAAAAGCGCAAGTTTTGAGCTTCTTTGATTTTCCAAACCAAGTTCACGGTAGGAAAAAAATTGAGGTCGTCTAGCATTTCTACCAAATCGTAATTTAAGGTACCTGTTTGGTTGGTGCCTGTGTAGAACTGATTATACTGCTCTACTCGTAGTCCCAAAATTGCTTTTAGGTTTTGGGCTGGGCTGGATTCGAAGGATCCATAACCTGCAAAATTAGTCACGTACCCTTCGTATTTATTGGGATTGTTGGGAATAAAATCTGGATTGTAGCGCACCCCATTTCTATTGGTTGCAGAAAACAAATTGCTTTCCTTCAATACCGAATTAGGATTTCCGTCTAATGCAATGGTGCCTGTAGGGAACTGGAAGGATTGAATTTCAAAGTCTCGGTATTTGAAGGTATAGGATCCTCCCATTTTGATTTTAGCCTCCCGTGAAAACGCACTTAGGTTTTTGATCACATCGATTTTTCCAGCCACGTTGTACTCTTCCAAGTTTCTCCAAATTCTTGCTGGCAAACCCACTTCCGAAGAAATGGTATTGGTGGGAAGCCTAAATCGGGTAAAGCGAATGTCTGGATCTTCTATGGTAGAGCGAGTAGGAGCTAACTTCCAATTCACTTCCCAAGATCCTCCTTTGATAAAATGGCTCCCTGAAAGCAGAATACTCGAAAGTCCACGCTGGCTATATTCTAGGTTATATTGAGTAGCTTCAAAATTTGCTCCTAGATTGGTGTTTTCAAAAGAAAAGATACCAGCTTTGGACTCTCCATTTTGAAGGTGGAGTAAATTGAGCTTGTACTTTGAAGTATTGGTTTTGAGTGCTATACCGGCCAAGCCTCCCAAAAGGACGCTATTGACTCCATAATTTCCTACCTGCCTTTCTAAGGATTCCAATTCGGTTTCGTTGGCCTCTATGGGTTTTGCAAAAAGATTGAATTGTGCCCCTTGGTAAAATTCAGTCTCATTTTTATAGGTTAAGGCCGCATTATAACCCCAAGTAGCTTTAGGACGTACAATTTGGTTGCCCAAAGAAAGTCCAAAGCCAAAGTCCATCAATGAAGTCTGCGTGCTTGCACCTAAGGTTTTGTTGAAGCCTCTCAGCAACTGCTGAAACTCCTGTCCTTTTGCCCCCCCAGGATTACCTACTACTTCTCCATATTGAGGAATAGCAGTGCTTCCTCCGGTGGGATTGGCGCGAGTCCCGTCGTCAAAGCCCAACCAGTCGGTCTTACCCCCTTGGTAGGTCAAGTAATTTTTATTGAAATGCATGGAAGGATTCACCCCTCCTGATATGCTCAATCTGAAAGTCTTCTCTTCCGGAAAATCTTTGGTTTCAATGTCTACTACCCCACCTGTAAAATCAGCTGGAAGCTCCGCAGTAAAGGACTTGGATACCACGATGTTGTCAATCACGTTGGTAGGGAAAATATCCATTTGGATGGTATTTCGGTCTGGATCCAAACCAGGAATATCCACTCCATTGAGTACAGTCTTGGTGTAGCGATCACCCAAACCTCGAACATACACGTATTTACCTCCTTCGATGGATACCCCTGTGACACGCTTCACAGCAGAGGCAGCATCTCCGTCTCCGATTTGACGAAAGGTACTAGCAGAGATGCCGTCCAGTAAGTTGGGAGCGTTTCTCTTGACTGCCATCAAGGCAGACTCGGTGGTGCGAATCGCTGCGGCAGAGACTGTCACCGTTTCCAATTCAGCTTCTTCCTCTTTCAACAGAATATCGGGCAGCACGGTCACTTGACCAGCTTCCACCTTTACTTCGGTGAGAATGATGGTGGAAAAGGAAATGTAGGACACCTGCAGGGTGTAAGATCCAGGGGCCAATTGAAGTTCGAATTTACCATCAAAATCAGCGATGGCACCCGTGGAGGTTTCCTTTACCAAAATGGAGACCCCGTACAGAGGCTCTCCGGTTTTTTCATCAAAAATGGCGCCACGGATGGTGCCATTCTGGGCAAATACAAAGCCCGTAATCAATTGAAATGCAATGATAAGGAGTAGAACAACCAGAGGTTTAATGGGTAGTTCTTGTTTTTTCTTGTTCATACAGCGTTTATTATTCATCAATTTTTACTTGAAAATGAAAAGAGAAGGATCCTTGCAAGACCTTCTCTTCCTCATTTATTTTTATTTGAAATCGGTTAAAGCGTTTGAAGCATCGGCCCAAGTCCAGCCGGTAAAGGCAGCCTTGGAAGCACCTACCGTATTGGCCTTCAAGGCTACTGCAGTGGCATGTGCACTAGTACCATTACGGAAAGCTGTAGTCAAGGTCACTCCATCCTTTAGGGTAGCCTCCAACTTGGAAAACTTCAGGATACCTCCAGTAAAGTTTGCTATGGTAAGATCACCACTTAAGGAAAGATCTCCTCGCCCTGCATTGTTATCGTCCGTAGGGGCAGGGAAGTTAAAGAAGTAGATATTTTCAAACGAACCTCTAGCTCCTGCTCTGTAATCTCCGAATTCTGATTTTGGATGACCCTTTACCGATCCATTGGTTACCGCATGGGCAGCATTGTAAGTTCCCTCTGGACCGTCTATTTCTAGAGCATGGTCTGTGTTGGTGCCGCAAATCACAATAAAGTTATCCAAGGTACCTGCCCAGGCTTGATCCGTATCTACTGCGTCGTCTCCTGAATTCCAAACCAAGGCATTCTTAACAGAAACGGTTCCACCAAACCACTCGATGCCATCATCCTGGTTGGCCACTACTTCTACATTTTCAATGACCGTACCAGATCCAACAGCGCCCAAGGTCAAACCATTAATTTCATTTCCTTCACCGATGTTGGCTCCCCCGTGACGGATAGAGATGTATTTCAACACTCCCGAATTGTCTGCGTCGTTATTTCCACCATACAATCCATTCGTATCAGAAGCAGGAATCCCTTCAATTTGAATCTCAGTTACCCCTCCAGCAAAGGATCCTTTGGCATTTCCCAAAATCAAAATTCCTCCCCAAAGTCCTTCAAGAGTAGGATCCATGTTTGGCGAGGCAATTTGACCTGGTTTGATTTCGTCAGCAACAGAAGTAAAAATGATGGGCTGGGTAGGTGTACCTACAGCATTGATTTTTGCTCCTCTAGCAATTACTAGTGCGGAAGCATTCGCTCCAGTACCTACTTCTCCCTTTACAATCACCCCAGGCTGAATGATTAATGTAGCCCCTGCTGTCACGGTAATTCTTCCAGACAATACATAAACTTTACCTGTGGTCCATGTGGTGTTGGCAGTAATATTGCCATTGACGAAAACATTAGAACCGGCATTTCCGCCATTTTCTGTTTCAGGCTTTTCATTACCTTGGATACATCCTGTAAAAGCAATGCATCCTAATAGGAAGAAAGCAATTAAGTGGATACTTTTTTTCATGGGTATAAAATTATAGTTGGGTTGTTGTGGCATATTTCTGATACAAAAGTGTACCCTTAATATTTCCTAGCTGCGAAAAATGAATTATCCTTTTTTTAAAAAAATAAGCCTCAATTAACCTTGAATTAACAGCAGACACAAAAAAAAGGGCTTCCCCTTCGAGAAGCCCTTTTCAAATGCGGATTCGTGTTACTTTAATGTTACCGACTTATTAATCGGCACTTTTTCAAGTAAGGTTTTTACCATGCTTCTTGTGCTTACGTTGTCGGCTTCTGCCTCGTAATTGAGCAATATGCGGTGATTGAGCACATCTTCGGCAATTTCTTTGATGTCTTCGGGAAGCACGTAATCCCTACCGTCCATAAAGGCTACCGCCTTGGCCGCCAAATTCAAGTTGATGCTCGCACGTGGGGATACCCCAAAAAGGATATATTTTGCTTCTTCTTTCAAACCATACTTGGCAGGAAAGCGGGTAGCAAATACCAGTTCTATGATATAATGCTCCAGGGGCTCCGCCATTTTGACCGCATTGATTTGATCTCGGATATCAAAAATATCTTGTTTGGAAAGCATGGGGGTCACTTCAGGTGCGTACTGCATGTTGGACATCCTTCTCATAACTTCCATTTCCTCGCTTTTGGAAGGATACTCAATATGCACCTTCATCATGAAGCGGTCCACCTGCGCTTCGGGAAGAGGATAAGTTCCCTCCTGGTCCACGGGGTTTTGTGTAGCCAGTACCAGAAAGGGACGGTCCAAAGAAAATGTAGTCTCTCCTATGGTCACTTGCTTTTCTTGCATGGCCTCCAAGAGTGCTGACTGCACCTTCGCTGGAGATCGATTGACCTCATCGGCCAGGATCACGTTGGAAAAAATAGGGCCTTTCTTCACCTCAAAGTTGGATTTTTGCTGATTGTAAATCATCGTTCCAATCAAGTCCGAAGGCAACAAATCTGGGGTAAACTGAATGCGGTTAAAATCCAAATGCAAGACCCTGGCCAGGGTATTTACGGTCAAGGTTTTGGCCAAGCCGGGTACCCCTTCCAATAGAATGTGTCCGTTGGTAAACAAGCCTATCAGCAGTCGATTGATCATCTTCTCCTGACCCACCACTACTTTCTTTACTTCCTGAATGACTTCTGCGATTTTTTCCTGATGCATGAATCCTGCGCTTTAAATGTCCTTACTTTGGATCGCCTAAATTAATGGAAAATGTTCCAATACCCAATCTTAGGACTTCCCAACGGGATTGCCGAAACTTTGGATGAAATTTATGATTTTTTAAGACCTTCCGGTCACCGTTTCTTTGCAGGGCCTCCCCTAGAGCGGAGAAATCCCGTCAAGCCAAGGCAACGGTAGGCCTCTTCTTGACTCAAGGAGCGGCATTCCCCAGGCTGCAGACCCGATAAGCTAAGGTTTTCTATGGACTGCCTGACTAGCCTTAGCGTAGGAAATCCTACTGCAGCCGTCATTTTACGTACCTGGCGGTTTTTCCCCTCGATCAAGGTCAAAGCCATCCAGCTATCTGGGATGCTTGCCCTATAGCGGATAGGAGGAAAGCGCTCGGGTAGCAGGGGCGCGGGATCAAGTACCCTCACCAAAGCAGGCTTGGTCCGGTAAAGCTTACCATCTACCTGTATGGTGACTCCTTCCCGCAGTTGGGCCAAGGCTTCTTCAGTAGGAATTCCTTCTACTTGCACAAAATAAGTACGCTGGTGTGCAAACTTCGGGTTGAGCAACTGGTGGTTGAGCCAGGCATCGTCTGTGAGAAGTAAAAGTCCCTCGCTGTCCTTATCTAATCGACCTACGGGATAAACTTCTTTTGGAAAACTTCCCAAGGAAACCAGGGTAGGTTCTTCCCCAGTAAATTGGCAAAGTACCCCAAAAGGTTTGTAGCAATAAAAATATTTAGGCACCTATTCCCTTCCTGCTCAGCTTCCGCATCCTACGCAATCAAAATGAGAATCCATGGGCTTTACCCCTTTGAGCTGCATTTCCAGGTTGTGGATTTGATCTCTGATTTCCATATCGGCAAACATGTCTCCAGTTAGTTGTGCTTTGAGTGCAGCGATTGCTTCTTGCAAGGCGAGTAGTTGTTGTTCAGTCATAGCTTAGGTTGTTTTGGGTGAGGGCATTCCCTGGCGCAATAAGGAGCTCGGGACTTCCCCTTATGGTTTTCAAGATCTTCTCAAAAATGAGGCCAAATGCAAATTAGTTAAGGGTAATAGGGATAAATTCTTAGTGGAAATAGCTGAAATATAAAAAAATTAAAGAGTTTATTTTGGTATTTAGTTATCCAACAGCAGTAAATTTTTCTTTGGATTGATCTATTCTTTGTCTCCCTCCTAAAGGACCAAGTCACCTTCTGAAGTGTCTCAGGGGATGCCAATTGGTAGCTTTAGGATAAGAATTGGGATTTCCTAAAGGCTGGAATTTTCTGGTAATGCCCTTTTCTGCTATCTTTGTGCCTTGTTTTGAGCAAGATGTCTTGCGTGAGGGATAGCAGCGGCATCCCATATTTCCCCCCCAGGGGAAAATGGGATACAGCGAATAGCCCGACCCGGCCCGATCGGGCGGGGGCACGCCCCGCCAGACTCCCTTGTGCAAGTCATCAGAAAAGATACTGTGAAAACGTACCAAGAATTTAAGCAAGTGGACTATCCTCAAATTGGGGAGAGTATCCTCCAATTTTGGAAGCAGGAACAAATTTTCAAGAAATCCATTTCCAATCGAGAGAGGGCAAAGACTTTTACTTTTTACGAGGGTCCTCCTTCTGCCAACGGTACTCCAGGCATCCATCACGTGATGGCTCGCACGCTCAAAGACATTTTTTGTAGGTACAAGACCCTACGCGGGTATCAAGTGAAGCGAAAGGGGGGATGGGATACCCATGGACTTCCCGTGGAATTGCAAGTAGAAAAGGAGCTAGGCATCACCAAGGAAGACATTGGTCAGCGTATCAGCGTAGAAGAATACAATAAAAAGTGCAGAGAAACGGTCATGCGCTTCAAGCACGAATGGGATGACCTGACTGAAAAAATTGGGTATTGGGTAGACCTAGATGATCCCTACATCACTTTTGATGCAAGCTACATCGAATCCTTGTGGTACCTACTCAAGCAGCTGTATGACAAAGGGCTGCTCTACAAGGGATATACCATCCAACCCTATTCTCCTGCTGCAGGTACAGGTCTGAGTTCGCACGAACTCAACCAACCCGGCACCTACAAGGACGTAAAAGATACCTCCATCACCGCACAGTTTAAGGTAAAGGGGCAAGAAAATACCTACTTTTTGGCTTGGACGACAACTCCATGGACCTTACCCTCCAACTCCGCCTTGGCGGTGGGAGAGCAGTTGGATTACGTGAAGGTAAGCACCTTCAATCCCTACACTCACCTGCCTGTGCAAGTGATTCTGGCCAAAGCTAGGCTGGCTTCCTATTTTTCTTCTAAGGCCGAGGGGCTGCCTTTGGAAGATTACCGTCCGGGAGACAAACTCATTCCGCATCAGGTGGTTGGGCAATGGAAAGGAAAAGAGCTTCTTGGCTGGGAATACGAGCAACTGCTGCCCATTCCAGGTTTATCGCTCCCACATCCAGCCTTTACCGTAGTGGCAGGGGATTATGTGACCACTGAGGACGGTACCGGCATCGTGCACCTGGCCAAAGCCTTTGGTGCAGATGACTTTAGGACCTTGGTTCAACAAAAAGTGCCTGGCATTTTTGTTCAGGATGAAAAGGGCAATGAGGTTCCCGTGGTAGATAGACAAGGAAAATTTTTGCCTGTTGTAGGGGAATACTTGCAAGCAAAAATGAAAGAGCACGGCATCACTGCGCACAAAACCTATGGGGTAAATGATTTTTATGTAAAAAATTATCCCCAAGACGACGAGCAAGCTCCCGAATATAAAAGCACGGACGTGATCTTGTCTATTCTGCTTAAAAATGAAAATAAAGCCTTTAAGGTTGAAAAATACGAGCACAGCTACCCCCATTGTTGGAGAACAGACAAGCCCATCTTGTATTACCCGCTGGAAAGCTGGTTTATCAAAACCACTGCCTACAAGGACCGCATGGTGGAGCTTAATAAAACCATTCAGTGGAAACCCGAGGCTACCGGCACGGGTAGATTTGGCAACTGGCTAGAAAATCTAGTGGATTGGAACCTCAGCCGCTCGCGGTTTTGGGGCACCCCCCTCCCCATCTGGAGAAGCAAGGATGGCAGTGAAGAGCGATGCCTAGGTTCGATCCAAGAACTGCAAGAGGAGATAAAAAAATCCATCGCGGCGGGAGTGATGACTGCCTCTCCATTTGCAGGAAAGGAGCTAGACCTCCACAGACCTTTTGTAGATGAGGTGGTGCTCGTCTCTCCTACGGGTAAAAAAATGTTTCGAGAGCCTGACCTTATTGACGTGTGGTTTGACTCCGGGGCCATGCCCTATGCCCAGTGGCACTACCCCTTTGAAAACAAAGCCACCTTTGAAGCCAATTTCCCAGCCGATTACATTGCGGAAGGAGTAGACCAGACTAGGGGTTGGTTTTTCACCTTGCATGCACTTTCGGTGATGCTTTTTGACAGTGTTTCTTTTAAAAATGTAATCGCTAACGGCCTAGTATTGGATAAAAATGGAAACAAAATGTCCAAGCGCTTGGGCAATGCCATTGACCCATTTGCTACATTAAAAGAATTTGGTCCAGATGCCTTGCGCTGGTACCTTTTGAGCAATGCCAACCCTTGGGACAACCTAAAATTCAATCTGGAAGGAGTGACCGAAGTGCAGCGTCGCTTCTTTGGCACCTTGCAAAATACATACAACTTTTTTGCACTCTACGCCAATCTGGACCAATTCGTCTATTCCCAAGAGGGAGCCACCCCCGTAGATGCCCGTCCCGAATTGGATCGATGGATTATTTCCAAACTTCAATCGCTAATCGCCGAGGTGGAAGAGTCCATGGAAGATTACGATGCAACCAAGGCCACCCGATCTATCCTAAATTTTACGGTAGACCAACTTTCCAATTGGTACGTACGCTTGGCCAGGAAACGATTTTGGAGGGGAGACATGCACGCCGACAAGCTTGCCGCCTACGAAACCTTGTACGAATGCCTGCTTACCTTGACTGAGCTAATGGCCTCGTTTGCTCCATTCTATGCGGATTGGATGTATAAAAACTTGACCGCATCCACAAAAGGAGGAAAGGAGTCCGTACACTTGACAGACTGGATCTCTGCCAATTCCTCTTGGATCAATCCAGATTTGGAAAGGAGTATGGAGCTGGCTCAAACCATCTCTTCCTTGGTGCATTCCTTGAGAAAGAAGGAGAAAATAAAAGTCAGACAGCCCCTACAACGCATACTTTTGCCGGTGCTTTCTTCTGCTTTTAAGGCACAAGTGACGCATGTGGAGGAACTTATCAAGACGGAAGTCAACATCAAAGCCATCGAGTATCTGGAGGATGCTTCTGGCATCTTGGTCAAGCAAGTCAAGCCAAATTTGCCCGTACTAGGGAAAAAATTAGGACAGAAACTTCGTCATGTGGTGGCCGCTATTCAGCAATGGGGACAAGCAGAAATTGCAAGCCTAGAAAGGGAAGGAAAACTACGCGTCTCGGTAGAAAATGAAGAATTAGAGTTGCTCTTGGAAGAAGTATTGATCAGCTCCCAAGATATTCCAGGATGGTCTGTAGCCTCTGACCAAGGCGTGACGGTAGCCTTGGATGTGACGCTGACCGAAGAATTAAAACAGGAAGGAGTAGCTAGGGACTTAGTCAATCGAATTCAAAATCTGAGAAAAGATATGGGGCTGGAGGTCCAAGACAAGATCCACATCACCGTATCGGATAGTAATGCCTTAGTCAATGCATCCATCGCCCAATTTGGACCGTATATTCAAACCGAGACACAAGCCCTTCGCCTTACCCTAGGGGAGTTGAGTGAGCCCTTCAGCCTCTTGGACATGGATGATTTCGAGTTAGCCGTTCGAGTAGAAAAGGCCTAAATTCTAGCAAATGAATGCTTACATAAAATATTTCGGGTGCACACTTCTTGTCATCGCAATTGACCAGGCAGTAAAAATGTGGGTACACTTCCAGATGGATTTCGGTTCCCCAGGACAAATCTTAATTTTTGGTGACTGGTTTAAGCTGCATTATACCACCAATCCAGGAATGGCTTTTGGGATGGAATTGGGCTCAGAATATGGGAAAATGATCCTGACTTCTTTTCGACTGGTAGCCATGGTTGGAATTGGGTATTACCTATACTACTTAATTCAGAAAAAAACGCACCCCATGTATATCCTGTGTATTTCCATGATACTAGGAGGAGCCATTGGCAACTTGGTGGATTCGGTTTTTTATGGCGTATGGCTTGACAATGCTCCTTACAATGCTCCTACACCTTGGTTTCATGGTCAGGTAGTGGATATGTTTTATTTTGACATCTGGGAAGGCTATATCCCGGAGTGGGTGCCCTTATGGGGGGGACAATACACGGCCCTTTGGCCTATTTTTAATGTGGCAGATGCTTCTATTTTTATGGGGGTTGCCATCATTTTACTTTTTCAAAATAAATTTTTCCCTGAAGCGAAGCCCAAAGAGCCTGCGGCAGATCAGGAAGCTAGCTAAGCTTGTACCAATAGGTGAATGTCTTGGTTTTAAAGTAGACTTTACTTGATAGGGAGAGTCTTGGTTTCCATTGAAGTGAATAACTATCCATTCCTCCTTGGCTTAGCCTATCTAACAGAAAAATACCTCCTTCATAGGGGGTGAGATTGATTTTTTATGTAACTTTCCTTTTCGTGTATCTGTAGCTGACCTATCTCAAGGGATTTTAGAATGAGGATGTATACATATTTTCTTTATATAATTTTTATGAAAGCATGATTGTAGATCCAAATCAGCCCTTTCAGCTCGTATACTCTATTTTCAGCCATGAATATTTGGGGCTGATTTTTGAATCTTTTGTGGTTCCCTTAGACGAAAAAGGACGTCTTTCTTATGCCTACCAAAATATAAGTTCTGCCAATGCCCATGAGTTTGATTCGGGATTGGATGCCCAAGATTATGAATTGATCCGCTTGATGGATTCCATGCAACAGGATGTTATCGTAAAGCCTTTGATGAAAAAGGGGAATTTGAAGCCTAAGGAGTTTTTAAGAAAAATTTTTGATCCAAAAACGGCAGATCCAGCAATCCAAGAAATTTTATTTAAAAGCTTAGAGGCCAAACGAGCAAAAATCCTTCCTCTTCTGATCGGAAAGCGGTTGTTTGAAACGGCTTCGGATGGCAACCCTACGGGTAAGGAGATTGTAGTACACGCTGAAAGTGCCACGGTGCTCTTTCATTTTGACAAAGGAGAGTTCAATACTCAGTATTACCCCATCATCAAATTCCAAGGGCAAAAATTAAACTGGCAACACAAGGGAGGGTATTTGGTCTGCAAAGAACCGGCTTGGTTGGTAGTGGACCAACAACTCTTTCATTTTGAAAAAGGGATAGATGGTAAAAAACTGCAGCCTTTCCTCAATAAAAACGCTATCCTCATCGAACGAAAGTTTGAGCCCGAGTATTATAGAAAATTTGTCACCTCCTTGATTACGCAATTCGAAGTGGTGGCCAAGGGCTTTGACATCCACACCGAGCAGGGTACTCCTGAAGCCCTTTTGGCAGTGAGTATTCTGCCAGGAGGGAGCATGGGAGAGAATCTTTTTGGGGAGGAAATTAGTAGCTCTTCCGAAGAAATGATTGTCTTGGAACCCCGATTCAAGTACGGGGATTTTGATTTTGGAACCTTGCTACATGCCGCTGAGAGTGGGGGCAATTCCTGTAGGTATGAGGAGAAGGATGGGAATTTTAGTTTTTACAAAACCGTCCGCACCACGAAGTTGGAAGAACGGTACTTGACCCTCATGAAGAAAAAGGGCTTGGAGTTTATCCATGGCAAAACAGCCCTCCCCAAAACCCAAGCCTTTGAATGGCTAGGTAATAACGAAGATTATTTGCGCGAAAACCACATCCGCATCGTTCAAAAAAATGCCCTCAACGGGAAGACCTACCATATCGGAAAGGCTCAAATTTCCATAGAGGTCAATGAAAATATTGACTGGTTTGATGTCAAGGCCATGGTGAAATTTGGAATTTACTTGGTTCCCTTTGCCAAGCTCCGAAGATTGCTCATTCAGGGGAAGCACGAATTTGAGCTCCCCAATGGGGAAATCGCGGTCATACCAGCGTCTTGGTTTATCAACTATTCCGAGCTATTCAATTTCATTGAGGAGCGGAGTGCTGAAGAGTTGGTACTCCGAAAGCATCATTTGGCTTTTGCTAGGGAACTACAGAACGGGGAGTTGATTCGCCTCAACTTGAGCTTAAAGCTTGAGCGCCTTCGCAATTTTGATTCCATAGACGAGTACCAGGTGCCTAGCAACTTTAAGGGGGCTTTACGGCCCTACCAAACGGCAGGATACAACTGGCTTAGATTTCTCAACGAGTACCAGTTTGGAGGATGCTTGGCAGACGACATGGGATTGGGAAAAACGGTTCAAACCTTGGCCCTCTTGGCCCATGAAAAAGAGGAAAACTCCGGCTTCCCCTCCTTATTGGTCATGCCTACGTCCTTGCTTTACAATTGGGAACTTGAGGCACGAAAATTTACCCCCGAACTACAAATTATAGTCTACGCAGGTTCGCAACGCATCAAAGACCCTTGGAGATTTAGAGGCTATGATGTGGTATTGACTTCCTACGGGATTGTTCGAATGGATATAGATCAATTGAATCAATTCTACTTCAACTATGTCATCCTCGATGAATCTCAAGCCATCAAAAATCCAAGTTCAAACATTGCCTTAGCTGTCAACAAATTAAAAAGCAAACGAAGGCTCATCCTCACAGGAACCCCGGTAGAAAATGGCACCATGGACCTTTGGTCACAGATGAATTTCGTCAACCCAGGACTTTTAGGTAATGCTCAGGTATTTAAAAAACAGTTCCTCCTCCCCATAGAAAAACAAAACGACAAGGACAAGGCCTCTCGCCTTCATGCCATGATCAAGCCTTTTATATTGAGGAGATTGAAATCTCAGGTAGCCAAAGACCTTCCAGAAAAAATCACCAACATCAAGTACGCTGACATGACTGCCGAACAAGAAAAGGTGTACGAGGAGGTGAAGAGCTATTACCGAGAAAAAATTATAGGGGAGCTGGAATCTGCAAGCCGAGGGAGTCAACAGTTTACCCTCCTTCGCGGACTCACCCAACTCCGACAGATCGCCAACCATCCCAAACTGGTGCGAGACGATTACGATGGGGAATCGGGCAAATTGGAAAACATCACCTATATGCTTCAAGAAAGTATTTCAGAAAACCACAAGGTGCTTGTCTTTAGCCAATTTGTACGGCATCTAAGTATCATTCGGGAGTTTTTGGATGGAGAAAAAATTCCCTATGCCTACCTGGATGGAGCAACAAGGGATCGACAAGCACAGGTAGAAAAATTCCAAATACAGGAGGAGTGCAAGGTATTTTTAATTTCTCTCAAAGCTGGAGGGGTAGGACTGAACTTGACCAGGGCAGATTATGTGTTTTTATTGGATCCCTGGTGGAATCCGGCCGTAGAGGCACAAGCCATAGACCGTGCACACCGCATAGGCCAAGAAAATAAAGTCATCATTTACAAGTTTATCACCAGAGGCTCGGTAGAAGAAAAAATCATGGCCCTGCAAGACCGCAAACTTGCTCTAGCTGGGGAATTGATTAGCAACGAGGAAAGCTTTATGAAAAGCTTGGGTAACGAAGACATTCGGGCACTTTTGGATTAATTTTCTATGGCCCCTTGGGCCTAGTACATCCCCTATTATTTACATATTCAGATTCGCCGGACCCTTACTTTTTGAGGGTTAAAAAAATTATTCTATTGATAGTCAATACTCTAGTAAAAAAGCTGAAATTGGAGGTATAAATTATTGCACAACATGGGCTTTGGCTGGGGATATTTTTTTAAATTTTGTCAGCTTACACCCTTACCTATTTCTTGCTGATGCCTAAAGCCAAATCCGATAAAGATCGGAAAATCTTTGTACTGGATACTTCCGTCATCCTCTACACGCACAACTCCATCATGAACTTTGCCGAGCACGACGTGGTCATCCCGATCACCGTCCTTGAAGAGCTGGATCAGTTCAAAAAAGGAAACGATACCAAAAATTTTGAAGCACGGGAGTTCATTCGTCTTCTCGATACCTTGTCGAAGGACAACATGATCCACGAGTGGACCCCCCTCAATGGGAAAACGAAGGGGAATTTTAAGGTGTTGATGAATCCAGACAACAACCTGAATGCAAACGTCATTTTTGGAGAGGAAAAAAACGATCATAAAATTCTCAATGCGGCTCTTTACCTCAAGCAGCACGAGAAAAATAGGAAGGTAATCCTCGTTTCCAAGGACATCAACTTGCGCCTCAAAGCTAAATCCTTAGAAATTCATGCCGAGGACTACGAAACAGGGAAAATTAAGAACATCACCGAGCTGGAGAATACCGGCAAGTACCTTCTAGAGGACTTAGATCCCCAGGCCATCAACACGCTATACGAACAAGGATACGTAGAAGCAAAACTCATCTTGGGAAACAGGAAGCGAAAGGCCAATGGGTTTTATATCTTGAAAAGTCAAAAAAATTCGGTGCTGGCGTATTTCAACTCCGACGATAATGTACTGGTTCGTGTAGACAAGCAACTTGCCTACAACATCAAACCAAGAAATGCTGAGCAGACCTTTGCCTTACATGCCATACTAAATCCTAAAATAAAATTGGTATCTATTCAAGGGGTAGCAGGTACAGGTAAGACCCTCTTGGCTCTTGCTGGAGCCTTGGAGCAGCGCAGAGAGTACAAGCAAATCTTTTTAGCTAGGCCCATAGTACCCTTGTCCAACAAAGACATTGGGTATTTGCCAGGGGATATCAAATCCAAGCTCAATCCCTACATGGAGCCCTTGTGGGACAACTTGAAGTTTATCCAAAACCAATACAAGGAAACAGATAAGGAGTATCAAAAAATTACAGAGCTAGTCAATCAAGAAAAGTTGGTGATACAACCCCTGGCCTACATCCGGGGCCGATCCCTATCTAATATTTTCTTTATCGTAGATGAGGCACAAAATCTCACCCCCCATGAGATCAAAACCATCATCTCCAGAGCGGGAGAAAATACCAAGATTATTTTTACAGGAGATGTTTTCCAGATCGATACCCCTTACCTAGATTCCCAATCCAACGGACTCTCTTACCTAATCGATAGGGTAAAAGACCATCCCTTGTATGCACACATCAAATTGGAAAAAGGGGAAAGATCAGAGTTGGCCAACTTGGCGAATGACCTACTTTAGAGCAAAAAATCAATTTGCCTCGGTGTAAGTTTTGTATTGATCTAAAATAGATTGCCAGCCAGATTTTTGAAGAGCTAAGGAATTTTCATTTTCTGCATCAAATACGATGTCAACGCTTGTCCCTTTCGCAGTGGGGGTAAAGGTGATCTGTACCTCACGCAGATCCGGCAGGATATAGGCTATTTTCTTTAGGTAAACTAACTCCGTGTATTTTCCCTCAAAATCAAAACCAACACTTCTATCCTTGGCTACCATTCTCCAATTAAAACTCTCTCCTACTTCCAAGGGGTTGCTGGCAGAGGGGCAGCACCAATCAGGAGAAGCAAAATTCCATTGGGTGATGTGCTGGGCTTCCGTATAATAGGCCCAAGATTTCTCAAGCTTAACGGCTACAGAAACCTGAATGTGAATTTTTGTACAGGGAGGAATTGACATGTTATGTGGAGGTGAAGGAGAATAATTGGTAGTACAGACAAGTTTTCTTACAAACTCATCATTTCCTTAAACCGAGCAGCCTGCCTTCGGCTCACTTCTATGCGATCTCCTCCTTTCAAGGTGACCACCAGGCCTCCATTAAACCAGGGTTCTATGCCTTCCACCCATCCCAAATTGATGATGTGCTTGCGGCTCGCCCTAAAGAATGACTTTTCGTCAAGCCTTTCGTCCAAGGCATTTAAAGACTTATGGATCATGGGCTTGAAGTTGTCAAAATATACCTTGATGTAGTTCCCATCTGATTCAAAAAGACGCACGTTGGACAAGCGAACAAACCAGCACCGATCCCCGTCTTTGACAAAAACTTGGTCCTCCAAGGTAAGTTTCTTTTGGTGGATATATCCACCATTTTCATCTCTTCGGGCGATCCCTTCCAATTTTCCTTGCAATTTGTTGACCGCCTCTTCCAATCGCTTGGGCTCGATGGGTTTGAGCAAGTAGTCGAGGGCGTTGACTTGAAAGGCTTTTAGAGCATATTCGTCGTAGGCGGTGGTAAAGATGACCTGAGGCAACTGATCAAGTTCCTCCAAAAGATCAAAGCCTGTTTTTTCTGGCATTTGAATGTCAAGAAAAATCACATCCGGCTGTAGTTGCTCAATTTTTTCCTTGGCATCTTCCACATTAATGGCCTCCCCCACTACCTCCACCGTTTCCAGCTGGTTTAACAAATTGATTAGCTCTTTGCGGGCTAATCGCTCATCGTCGATTACTAGCGCTCTCATGTCAATTCAGTTAGTTCGTCTAAAGTAAGTCTTTGTTTCGGTATTTTTAATTCAGTTATTACAAATTGGTTTCCAGAAGAAAAGATGCGGAAACTGGCCTTATCCCCATAAAGTAGGGACAAGCGCTGCTTGGTGTTTTCTAAGCCATGCCCTTCTTCTTCCTTGTATTTTAGTGTAGCATCGGGGGCCAAGGATCCACTATTTTTAACTTGAATGTACAGGTCATCTTCTACTCCCTCTCTGCATTTGATTTCAATAATGCCCCCTTTGACCAAATTGGAAATCCCATGCTTGATCGCATTTTCTACAATAGTTTGAAGCATCATAGGAGGAATTTTATAGGAATAGGCCTCTTCTGTAATATGGTACTCCACCTGGAGGCGCTCTTCAAAGCGAATAGATTCCAAGGCCAGGTAGTCCTTTACAGTAGCCAGCTCATCTGCAAAATCAATCACCTGCTTTTTATCCATCATCAAGGAAAATCGAAGCATGTTGGAAATACCAGTAATGGCAGTTTTGGCTTTGGTAGGATCTTCATCCACTAAGGCCCTGACTGAATTCAATGCATTGAATATAAAATGAGGGTTTAACTGGCTTTTCAAATGATTCAGCCTCACCTCATTGATATTGGCCTCGTACTTTAGTCGGCTATTGTATTTGTCTAACAGGTGAAACAAAAAGTACAGCAACACCCAAAATCCATAATACAAGTAGCTAACAAACAGGTTGACTGAGATCACCAAGGCCCTAAAATCTTCATTGGGATTGAGGGTGCCAAACAGCAAGTTGATAAACACTTGTGCCAAGACATTGAGGATGGAAAGTAAGGCCAAGGCTGCAAAAAGCCGCAGCAATAAGGAAGAGATGGGAAGATCAAACCACTGCTTAGCTTTTACATACTTCCTAAATGCATGGGTGGAAAGCAGGTACACTCCCGCCAAGGCCAAAAAGGCCCAGGTTTGGATGGGGTCAATTCCTCCTTTGGATAAGGAAGCAAAAAATACGTTGACAAAAGCAAAGAAGCCCCAGCCCAGAAGTTGTAGTACCCAATATAGTTTGATCCTATTCATCCTGCCTCCAAAGTTAAGAAAGGAAGGCTATGCTTCGGCCCTAATGTGATAAGAGGGCAAACTGCTTGATTTTTTGCCCTTTTTCAGCGATATAATTCCTGCTTTAAGAATCTGCCTGTATGACTTTGTGGGTGAGCTGCCACTTGTTCTGGGGTACCCTGTACGAGAATACTGCCTCCCTTATTGCCTCCTTCTGGGCCCAGATCGACTACATAATCAGCAAGTTTGATGACGTCCATATTGTGCTCGATGACCAGTACCGTATTTCCTTTATCTACAAGCTTTTGCAATACGGTCATCAACAAATCGATGTCTTGAAAATGAAGGCCCGTGGTGGGCTCGTCCAATATGTATACCGTCTTGCCCGTATCCTTTTTAGACAATTCTGTGGCCAACTTCACCCGCTGTGCCTCTCCTCCTGAAAGGGTGGTGGCATGCTGTCCTAAGGTGATGTAGCCCAGCCCCACTTCATGCAGCGTGGTGATTTTCCTAAGAATTTTAGGTTGAAATTCAAAAAATTCAAGTGCTTGCTCCACGGTCATATCCAAGACGTCAGAGATGGACTTCCCCTTGAACCTCACTTCTAAAGTTTCCCTATTGTATCGCTTCCCTTTGCAAGTTTCACAGGGGATATATACGTCAGGTAGAAAGTCCATTTCTACCAATTTCATTCCTGCGCCTTCACAATCCTCGCATCTCCCTCCTTTCACATTGAAGGAAAATCTTCCGGGTTTGTATCCTCGAATTTTTGATTCTGGAAGTTCGGTAAATAAGGTCCTTATGTCTGAAAACATCCCCGTGTAGGTGGCTGGATTCGATCGCGGAGTTCTTCCAATAGGGCTTTGATCTACCTCTATCACCTTATCTAGGAACTGCAAGCCCTCGATGGAAGCATAAGGCATGGGCTCTTTTTTAGAATGGTAAAATTCTCGATTAAAAATGGGGAAGAGGGTTTCATGGATCAAGGTACTTTTCCCGCTTCCCGATACCCCTGTAATCAAAATTAAGGTGCCTAAAGGAAGTTCTAAGGTGACATTTTTTAGATTATTCCCCTTGGCTCCGCGCAGCACTACCTTTTCTCCCGTACCTGACCTCCTTTCCTTAGGTGTCCCTAGGCCCATCTCCCCTTTCAAGTAGCGTGCGGTGAGAGTATTCGATTGTAAAATCTGTGCTGGCGTACCCGCCGCCACGACATGGCCTCCATGCCTACCCGCACCAGGACCTAGATCGATCACATAATCGGCTTCCACCATCATGTCTTTGTCGTGCTCAACTACCAGTACCGAATTGCCCAAGTCTCTTAGCTTCTTCAAGGCTTGGATCAACTTGACATTGTCTCGCTGATGAAGCCCAATGCTGGGCTCATCCAAAATATAGAGCACCCCCACCAGCTGGGTTCCGATTTGGGTGGCCAACCGTATGCGCTGCGCTTCTCCTCCAGATAGGGAGCGAAGGGGCCTATTTAAGGATAGGTAGTCCAAGCCAATGTCCAAAAGAAATCCTATACGCTTCCTAATTTCTTTGAGCACCTCTGTCGCGATGCGCTGTTGCCTTTCAGACAGTCGAGTTTCAAGCCCTTCAAACCATTCAGAAAGCCCTTGTATGTCTTTCATGGCTAACTCTCCTATATGGGTCTGGTCTAACTTGAAGTGAAGTGCCTCTTTTTTCAACCTAAACCCTTGGCAATCTGGACAAGTAGAAGTCACAGTAAATTCCGACACCCAGTCTTGGGTCTTGTCAGACCCCCACTCTTGATATTTTTGTAGAAAGTTGATGATTCCTTCAAAGGTAGTATTCCACTTGGTTCCGGGATATTTGACTGAATCTACAGCTACCTCCACCTTGTCGCCATACAAGAGGATCTCTATCACGGATTCTGGTAAATCCTTGATTGGGGTACTCATGCTGCATTTGTAATGCTTCAGAAGTGCTTCAATTTTTTTAAAAATCCAAATGTCTCTGTATTCCCCCAGAGGGGCAATCCCTCCCCTAGTAATGCTTAACTTGGGATCTGGGAAAATACTCTCTCGGGTAATTTCTTCGATCACCCCCAAACCGTTGCAGGTAGAACATGCTCCATAGGGAGAATTGAAGGAGAAGGTATTGGGCGCAGGCTCATCGTAAGACAATCCCGTTTCGGGGTCCATCAAGTATTTAGAAAAATGATAGCCCGAAGCATTTTCATCACGGACCATGAGAACACCCTTGCCGTGCTGTAAAGCAGATTTTAGAGATTGGGTGATACGAAAGCGGTCTCCTTCTTCCACTACCACTCGATCGATAACCAATTCTATATCGTGAATCTTGTAACGATCTACTTGCATTTTTGGGGCCAAATCGACCATCACCCCGTCGATGCGGACTTTAGAAAATCCCAGCTTGCGAAGTTGTTCAAAAAGCTCTCGGTAATGTCCTTTTCTCCCCTTGACCAAAGGTGCCAACAACTCAATCTTTTTCCCCAAAAATTGGGTCAATAGCTGCTCTATGATTTGATCCTCCGTCTGTCGAATCATGCGATTGCCCGTGTGGTAGGAGTAGGCTTCTGCCGCTCTAGCAAACAAGAGTCGCATAAAATCATAGATTTCCGTGACGGTACCTACCGTAGACCTGGGGTTTTTGGAGGTAGTCTTTTGCTCAATGGCAATTACTGGAGAAAGGCCGTTGATTTTGTCCACATCGGGACGCTCCATCCCCCCTAAAAATGAGCGTGCATAGGCGGAAAAACTTTCCATATACCTGCGCTGCCCCTCTGCATATATGGTGTCAAAGGCCAAAGAACTTTTTCCACTTCCACTCAGCCCTGTGATAACCACCACCTTGTTGCGGGGAATTTTAACATCCAAATTTTTGAGATTGTGCTCTCGCGCACCAAAAATCTCAATGTATTCTTCCTGAGCTGCAGGCCTTTGACTCATGGGTGACAACTATATCAATTTGCAAAGGTACGATTTTTTACATGAAACAAGCACTCTCCTACCTAGCACAATAGGAGTCTACTAGACTAAATCTATAAGCCTAATTACTAGAAAAAGGGCACTTGCTTACCAGCTCGGGCGGGGTCTTCTGGGGACGCTGCCAGGGAGGTGTTTGGTAAAAGAAATTAGGGGATAGGACCTGATTTTTCCATTGCTGATGAAAAACCTCCAGGGTAGATGCAGAGGAAGGTGGAACAATCCAATCCCAAGCTGCTTGTACCTCACGGCCTTTGCTTTCTTCGCGCTTGCAAAACTCCATAAATTGCTCTGAGGCAGTATGGTGATCGACTAAGGTGACTCCTTGCTGTTGAAAAGAAAACAAAACAGCCTCTTGGAGCAATAGCAAGGTCTTGTCTTTCCACAAAGAGGCTGCATTTCGGGTGGAAAGTTTCAGTTTTTTTGCCATCCAAGGAAGAACATTGTAGCGTTTGGCGTCTCCAAAATTTCTTGCAGCTATTTCCGTAAGCATGTACCAGCCATTAAATGGAGCACAGGGGAAGGAAAGCCCTCCGATTTCCAAACGCATATCCGAAATCACAGGAACCGCATACCACTGCAACTTGGCTTCTGCTAGCCAAGGATGCTCAGGATGTACTATCGGTACGCTCAACACTTTCTCTTCTGGAATGTCTATCCAGTGTACTGGGCCCTTGTCCACTTGCAAGACCAAGGGCAAAAGGTCGAAGGGAGTACCTTTTCCACTCCAACCCAAGGATTCACAATATCGGGTAAAAGGCAATGAGTCTGGATCTCCTACCAACTCCCCCTGAGACTTTTGATAGCCAGCATAGCGTAGGAGTTGTTTGTTGAATATGCGAACTTCCGGATCTCCTTCATCTGCTGAAGCATAGACCGTGAGTGTAGATCGAATCTTGCCACCATTGGTGGCATAGTCTATATGAGTAAATGTATCCGCACTGATTTCCTCCACAGTCCGGAGGTTCCTTCGGTCTCTTACTTTTAGACTTTTCCAAAAAAGCCTCCCCATACATCGATTGCTATTTCTCCAAGCCAATTTTGCACCGAAGACGAGCTCCTCTTCGCTTAGCCTATAGGTCCCTCTGATGGCAATTTCCTGCTTGACCCCTTCGAGACGTATGGACAAACCTTCCTGTTCTGTTTCCTCATAATATTGCGAAAGGAAATCGGATGCTTGTTCAAAAAGAGATAGGGAAGACATGGAGGGGGAGTTTAATAGAAAGAAACCCGTGTTATCGTCAGAAAATATTTCCTTTGGTTCTTTCCAACCTAAAACTCTGAATTAGAAAAAGTGGTTTACTTTTTATCCAAGTTTTTTATTTCATCCGCTAAAAAACCTCGGTTTTTCACAAAAAAAGCACTCCTAACCTTAGTAAAAAGAGAGGGTATGGAATTAGAAGATTCAGAATTGCCCTGATCGGCGCTTACATCATGAGTAAGAGCTCATCTAACAGTTCTCTAGAATTAGAAAGTCGAGGTACTTTATGCTGACCGCCCAACTTGCCTTTTTTTCTCAGCCAGGCTTCAAACAATCCCTCTGGGGCGCTATGCATCTGCAGACGTTGCAAGGCCAAGTCCTTGTGTCGTTTGGCATCGTAATCGGAATTCACTTCCCGCAATTTACTATCCACCAAATCGGCAAACTGTTCCAAGTCTGAAGGATGACTTTTGAATTCTACGATCCATTCGTGAGAACCCTTGGAATTGCTCTCCTCAAAGTACCGAGGTGCGGCCGTAAAATTGGCTATGGTAGCCCCCGTCACTTCGCAGGCATATTGAATAGCCACTTCTGCATTCTCTACGATTACTTCTTCTCCAAAAGCATTAATAAAATGCTTGGTACGTCCTGAAATACGGAAGCGGAAGGGATGAGTGGATGTCAATTTGATGGTATCCCCGATTTTATAGCGCCATAGACCTGCATTAGTAGAAATAACCAGCGCATAGTTTTTACCAACCTCTACCCCTTCCAGGGAAATAACTTTAGGCTGTTCCTTATCAAGTTCCTCCGTGGGAATAAATTCATAAAAAATTCCATAGTCCAAGAGCAAGAGCAACTCATCGGAATGGGGCTGGTCCTGCATGCCAAAAAATCCTTCCGAGGCATTGTAAGTTTCCATGTAGCGCATTTTTTCAGAAGGAATCATTTGCTGAAACAAATTCCTATAGGGCCCAAAGGCCACTGCTCCATGAAAAAAGACCTCCAAATTTGGCCATACTTGCAGAATGTGCTTTGCCTTTTTAAGTTCCAAAATTCGCTGAAGCAAGACTAGGGTCCAAGTAGGCACTCCGGCTATGGAGGTCACATTTTCGTTCATGGTTTCCCTTGCCATACGTTCGATTTTTGCCTCCCAATCCGACATTAGGGCTGTCTCCAAGGAAGGAGTACGGGCAAACTGGGCCCAGATCGGAAGGTTTTGCATGATTACGGCAGATACGTCACCTGTGCGAGCAGTTCCATCGGGCAAGAGTGGGTTTTTCTCTAGAGTACCTCCAATAGAAAGGCTTTTCCCGGTAAATAATTTGGTGTCTGGGAAATTATTTACATAGAGAGACACCATGTCTTTTCCCCCTTTGTAATGGCACTCCTCCAAGCTTTCTTCAGACACAGGGATATACTTGCTTCTACTCCCTGTAGTTCCTGAAGACTTAGCAAACCACTGTATGGGGCTAGGCCAGAGCACCTGTTGCTTCCCCCGCATGGTTTTTTCGATGTAGGGAGAGAAAGATTCATAATCCACCAAGGGTACGCGTGCAGCAAATTCTTGGTAAGATTTTAGTTTTGAAAAATGGTATTTCTTGCCAAATTCGGTAGCCTTGGCTGTATCCAATAATTCTGCCAGCATACCTTGCTGCACCGAAAGGGGTTGTTGCTTAAACTTCTCGATTTGACCCAGCCGACTTTTAAAAATCCAGGTCATAAAACTGTTAAGCACTTCCATTTAGAAAAAATTTTTGCGCTTGAGTTCAAACTGACTTCCCAAATACACCTTACGAACTTGCTCATCTGCTGCTAACTCCTCCGCAGAACCTGCCTTCAAAAGTCGCCCCTCAAACATGAGGTAGGCCCGGTCGGTGATGGATAAGGTTTCATTGACATTGTGGTCGGTGATAAGTATGCCTATATTTTTCGTTTTCAGCTTGGCAACAATAGTTTGTATTTCCTCAACGGCTATGGGGTCTACCCCTGCAAAGGGTTCGTCCAACAACACGAACTTGGGATCTACTGCGAGGGCCCTAGCAATCTCTGTACGCCTACGCTCTCCTCCAGATAGGACCATACCCAGATTTTTTCGGACTTGTGTTAAGCTAAATTCCTCCAATAGGCTTTCCATTTTTTCTTTTTGCTGGGCTTTCGACAAACTTGTCATTTCCAAGACAGCTAAAATATTTTCTTCTACCGAAAGCTTCCTGAATACGGAGGCCTCTTGTGCCAAATAGCCAATTCCCAACTTGGCTCTTTTGTACATGGGAAGGGAGGTGATGTCCTGATCATCTAAAAATATTTTTCCCTGCTGAGGCTGAATCAATCCCACAATCATGTAAAAAGAGGTGGTTTTTCCCGCTCCATTAGGCCCTAGCAAACCCACGATTTCTCCCTGCTCAACATACACAGAAAGGTCATTGACCACCGATCGGCCTTTATAAATTTTGATAAGGTGCTCTGCCCGTAAAATCATATCAATCAAATTTGATGTCTTTCACATAGAGTTGCAAACTACTTTTGTCTCGAAAGAAATTTTCTCTCATCTCTGCAACAATATCAAAGCGCATTTTGCTCCTTAGCATGTTGACGGTAGTCAAGGCTGGATCCTTGCTTCTATCTGCCATGCCAAAACCCAAACATACCGGCGTAGTCACCTGCCCATCTTGCATAATTTTAAAACGAAGGTGCTTGTCTTTCAATACCGTAACTTCCTCCGCTACTACATTGTTGATCCTAAAAACAGGTTCTGTATTTCCTGGCCCAAAAGGTGCCATTTGCTTCAGGATGGAATAAAACTTATAGTTAATCTGGTCCAATAAAAGCACATCGTCTACTTCAATAACTGGTTTGAGGTGGATTTCTTCTATCCGGCTACGGACCACCTCCTCAAATTTTTGTTGAAAGGCAGGAACTTTATCTACATCCAAGGTGAGCCCTGCAGCATATTTATGGCCTCCAAATTGGTCCAACAAATCCGCACAGGCGGCTATGGCTTCGTAGATATCAAAATCCACCACAGATCGAGCACTACCCGTAGCCTTATTGTTTGACTCCGTCAAAATGATGGTAGGGCGATAATATTTTTCAATACATCGGCTCGCCACGATACCAATGACTCCTTTGTGCCAATCTTCTTTGAAAAGAACCGTAGAATTCCAACTTGCCTCTGCCTCACGCAGGGCAAGCATTTCAAAGGCCTCTTTGGTGATGTTTTCATCAAAATTGCGTCGAGTGGCATTCACTTCATCTACCAACTTGGCGCGCTCTATGGCCTCGTCCAGATTAGAGGAGATCAATAGCTCCACAGAAGCCTTTGCATGTTCCAGCCTACCCGAAGCATTGATCCTGGGACCAATCTTAAATACAATATCAGAAATCTGGATTTCCTTTTCCACATTGGCTTGCAAAATCAAGGCTTTTAATCCTGGTCTTGGACTATTATTTATTCTGTCCAAGCCGTAGTAGGCCAATATTCGGTTTTCACCCGTGATGGGCACAATATCAGCTGCTATGCTGACTACCACCAAATCCAAATACCCGTAAAGGCTGGCTTCCTCCATGCCTTGGGACTTGGCATAGGCTTGAATCAATTTAAATCCTACCCCACACCCACTCAATTCTTTGTAGGGGTAGGCGCAGTCTTTACGCTTGGAATCCAACACCGCTACCGCCTGGGGCAACTCTTCTCCTGGGGTATGGTGATCGCAGATGATCAGGTCCACTCCCAATTTTGTCGCCAAAGCTACTTTATCTATGGCCTTGATTCCACAATCTAGAGCGATGACCAAAGAAAACCCATTTTCAGCAGCATAATGCACCCCTCTTTCGGAGATTCCATAGCCTTCCTTGTACCGATCTGGAATATAAAAATCTACCTTGGGATAGAAGCCTTTCAAAAATCCATACACCAAGGCCACAGCTGTAGTCCCATCCACATCGTAATCCCCATAGACCAATATCTTTTCTTGCTGTGCTACCGCCCTTTGGATACGAGTGACTGCAGCCTCCATATCTTTCATCAAAAATGGATCATGAATGAGATTGAGGCTAGGGCGAAAAAAGTCTTTGGCCTGATCAAAATTCTCTACTCCTCTATTGATGAGCATATTGGCCAGCGTAGCATTGACATTGATGTCTTTGGCTAGCTTGTGGACAGCTCCTTGAGCGGATGTAGGCTTTTGTTTCCAGACGTACTCCATAGGGTAATATTACAAAAGTATTTGGGAAGGAAGTACTCCTTCTGCGCTCGCGGCTACCTCCTTTACGCGAATTGGAGGAAAATGGATTCAATAATGAGTTTTAACTCCTTGCACTGCTATGCTCCTACGCTCACTTTTTGCAGGCAAAGAGCTGCCCATTGCTCCTTGGAAGTAGATTGCATCAACTGTAGCTGCAAGGTACTTGCCTTTTGGACCATGTCCTCCACATCCTGTACGTAAAATCCGCTCAACAAAAGTAGTCCTCCAGGCACCAAAAGACGGGCATACTCTTCCATTTCATCCAAGAGAACATTTTTGTTGATATTGGCCAAAAGGATCTCTATGTTGCCTTTGGGGCGGAGCTCACGAATCGTCCCCAAACCCATCTGTATAGACAGTCCATTGAGGGCAAAATTTTCATTTCCATTTTCTACACACCAATCGTCGATATCAAAGGCTTCCACTTCTTTGGCCCCCAACTTATGGGCCATAATGGCCAAAATACCTGTTCCAGATCCTGCATCTAGAACCCGCTTTCCACGGTGATCAATATTCCCTTGCAAGGCTAGCAACTGGTAAGTAGTGGCATGATGGCCAGTTCCAAACGACATTTTTGGATTGATCACGATGTCATACAGGAATCCTTCAGGGGCGGGATGGAAAGAGGCTCGCACGTGTACTAGGTTTCCAATAGAAATGGGATCATAATTTTTTTCCCACTCCTCGTTCCAATTCACTTTTGGCACTAGTCCTTCTTGAATTTTCAAGTTAGCTTCTTCCAAATACCTGGCCACCACCTGATCGTACGCTTCCCTAGGAAAGTTATCAACAAGTGCATAGGCTTGAAAACCTTCTTCCGTTTCTAAAAAAGAATCGAATCCTATTTCTGCCAACTCGGCAATGAGGATTTCCCGGAATTGCTCCAGACAGGTGACTTTAAATTCAAGGTAATCCATAGTTAGAAATGAAGAGTTTTTATTCAAGAAAAAGAGATCTGTAAAACCCTTTGACTCGGCATTAGAAGGAGCAGATAATTTCTAAAAAATCTCCAGCCTTTAGCGAAGCTCCGCCAATCAGCCCCCCATCTACATCCGGCTTGGCAAACAGCTCCTTGGCATTTCCTGGATTGGCGCTCCCGCCGTACAAAATTGAGATGCTTTCGGCAAGTTCTTTCCCATAAGTAGCCGCAATATGGGCCCTTAGTGCTTGGTGCATTTCTTGCGCTTGGTCAGCTGTGGCAGTTTTTCCTGTTCCAATAGCCCAAATAGGCTCATAGGCAATCACCACCTTGGAAAACTCCTCGGCACTGAGGTGAAATAAACTTGCGGTCAGCTGTGCACGTACCACAGAAATATGGTTTCCTTCTTCCCGAGTTTGCAAAGATTCTCCGCAACAAAAAATAGGGGTAAGATCGTGAGCCAAGGCTTGATTCACTTTAGTAGCCAAAAGAGCATCCCCTTCCTTAAAATACTCCCTACGTTCGGAATGGCCCAAAATAACATGACTAACTCCAAAAGAAGCCAAGATTTTTGCAGATACTTCTCCTGTGAAGGCCCCAGATTCTTTGTCTGAGCAATTTTGAGCCCCTAAAAATATCCCCTGAGTTTCCCCAATCAGATTTTTGACTGGATACAAGTGAGGAAATGGAGGATTGAGCACCACGCTGACCTGCTTATTGATTACATTGGCATACTGGTGGAGGATTTCACTGGTCAGGCGCTGACCTTCTTCTAGACTAAGGTTCATTTTCCAGTTTCCAGCAACTATTTTCTTTCTCATGGGAAGGAAGTGTTAGGTTTAGGTTTGAAAAAACTTGAGCAGGGGGTATTTTGCAACAAAATTACCAAAAATGTCCAGTTGGGGAAAAAATAAGGCAGAACCTTCACCAAAAAAGAGCTGGTCTATGGAAGAAGCTAGGGGAAAGCTAGAAACCTACTGTAGCTACCAAGACCGCTGTGGCTGGGAGGTAAGAAGGAAGCTCTACGAACATGAAATTCAGGGAAAGAATGTAGATGTGGTCTTGGAAGAATTGACCCAATCTGGATTTTTGGATGAAGCGCGTTACGCTCGTTCTTTTGCCAGAGGAAAATTTCGGATCAAGAAATGGGGGAAATCCCGAATTTCAAGGGAGTTGAAACATAGACAAATTCCAAGTGCCCTGATCAAACTAGGGCTTTCCGAAATCGATGAGGAGGAATACCTAGCTACCCTAAGAGAAGAAGCAGAAAAAAAGTGGGAAAAGACCAAGGAAAAGGATCCCTACAAAAAACGCTACCTAGTCACCCATTACTTGATGGGTAGGGGCTTTGAGCAAGATCTTATTCGTGAAGTCCTCGACTCCCAACTCCCCTGAATCATGGTGGGAAGGAGTTTTTTCTTACCAGCTTCCTCCTGCTCCTCCACCGCCGAAGGAACCTCCCCCAAATCCCCCAAAAGAGCCTCCTCCCGAAGAGAAATCTCCAAAATTTCCACTGCTTCTACCTCCTCCACTGAGCATACTGCTCAGCATTAGGGTAGTCCAAAGGTCTACGCCTCCTCCACGACCCCCCATGTGATTGTCGTTGTCCTTCTTATTTTTAAGCAAGGGAAGCACCACAAAGAGGATGATAAAAACCAACACCATTATGATGGTCCCTCCATGATTCCCCTCGGAGACCAGGTCCTCTGCTTTGTATTCCCCAGAAGCCAGCTTGATGATCATATCCGTAGCTTGATCAAGCCCCTCATAATAGGCCTCCATCTTAAAATTGGGGAGAATCAGGTCATTGATCATGCGCTTGGCCAAGGCATCGGGTACGAGTCCCTCCATTCCATATCCGGTAGCGATGAAAACCTTGCGGTCTTGCATGGCCGCTAAAATGAGGATTCCATTGTCATTCTCCTTTCTTCCAATTCCCCATTGTTCTCCTAGCTGAAAGGCATAGTCTGAAATATCATAGGGGCCCAAAGAACCCAGAAGCACGATGGATATCTGCGTACTGGTACTGTCGGCATAAGCCACTAGCTTTTGCTCCAATTGGGCGATTTCCTCAGGACTCAAGGTCCCTGAGAAATCATTGACCAAGCGGGGTGGATTGGGTGGAGGAGGAAAGTCCTGGGCAAGTACAGCTCCCATAGAGCCAGACAAGAAAAAGAAAGCGAGCAGCAGCTTAGCCAAAGGATACCTCATTGGATAGTTCGTTTTGATCGCTTCTTTGATCGAATGGAAAATGTTGTTTCAATTGCTCCCCAGCATGGTGGATACCTGCTATGAGACCCTCGGTAAAGTGGCCTTCCCGAAATTGTTGGGCCATGAGGTCTTTGGTGCTCTCCCAGAAATTGTTAGGCACCACGGCGTTGATCCCAGCGTCACCCAAGATGGCAAATTTGTGGTCGGCTACCGCCAAGTACACCAAAACCCCATTTCTATCTTTGGTTTGGTGCATTTTCAGGGTCTCAAAAACTTGGGCCGCTCGATCTAGAACTTCTCCCTTACAATGATTTTCTATATGCACTTGAATTTCTCCAGAAGTTTGCATTTCTGCCTCCTGAATGGCCGCTGCAATCTGTGCTTTTTGCTGAGGAGAAAATAATTTACTCGCCATGGAATTAGAATTGGACAGTAGGAGCATTCTCTGCTCCAGCGGCAGCTTCAAAGTATCCCTTGGCTACAAATCCATACCATCCCGCAAGTAGATTATTGGGAAAAGTTTTAATGGATTTATTGTACTCCATTACAGATTCATTAAACTTTTTTCTTGCCACAGAAATTCTATTTTCTGTGCCTTCTAATTGGGCCTGCAACTCCAAAAAGTTTTGATTTGCCTTGAGGTCAGGATACTTTTCTACGGTCACCAAAAGTCGGCTCAGCGCTCCAGAAAGTTGATCTTGCACCTGTTGAAATTCTGCCAATTTCTCAGGGGTCAACTGGGTAGGATCAATCTGTACGGAGGTGGCTTTGGCTCTCGCCTCCACCACGCCAGTCAGCGTTTCTTGTTCAAAATCGGCATAGCCTTTTACGGTATTGACCAGATTAGGAATCAAATCGGCTCTTCTTTGGTATTGCGTCTCCACTTCGGCCCATTGCCCATTGATGGTTTCTTCGGCTTGGACAAATTGATTGTAGGCGCTTACTGCTTTGGCATAAATAAGAACGGCAAGAATGGCAATTATTCCTACAGGGATAAGTATTTTTTTCATGAGAATAGGATGTTAAATCGAGCAATTACACGGAGGATGGGTTAAAGAGGTTGTCCTCACGGCTCAAAGATATCCTAAATTTCTTTTGCCAAAGGATTAAAGCTGCTTTTTCAATTGCAGGCTAATGCTCATGTCCGTAAATTGTTGTAAGTCATTGTTGAGGTACCTGCGGATCTCCAAGGTGATTTCCCTACCCTCTTCAGAGCGCAATAATTTGACGACCGATTCTATTTCCCAAAATTCAATCGGCACCGAGTTGATTTTTAAAATTTCATCGAAAGGCATCAGCCCCGACTGCTGGGCGGGAGAACCTTCCCGCACGTCTCCAATGTAAAATCGTTTTTCCTTGGTTAGGACTTTTTTGATTACCAGCCCACTCATGTCAAACTCGAAAGGTTGGTAAAAAGTAGCCCCTCTTTTTATAAAAAACTTCTGATGGGGATAATCTAAAATCAACTTGGTCTTTCCTAGGACTTCCGCCCCTATGCTTCCATTTCTTTGACTGGCTTGAATAAAGGTAGAGTAGGCACTTTCTTCAGGAAAGGAGGTAAGGACTTCCTGCAGCCATAACCCTCCAAAAGAAAGCCCCTTCACTCTACCTATAGATCCATAGACTACCCCTCCCAAAGACTGCCCAAGCTGACTTTCCAATACCCGATCTGGGAGCACTATTTGGGAGGAAGTCTCTCTATTGAGCAAAAGACCATGATTTGCACCCGTATCGATCAAGACCTTCGCTTTGAGCCTCTCCCCTTTGGCCTGACTGACTTTGACGGGGATATAGGCCTTCCCGTCTTCCAAACTAATGGGAAGCTTTTGGTAAAACACCCCTTTTAAACCATAATTCTCTGGTGGAAAAAAAGTGAGTTTGGCTTGGTCGTAATCTATTTTTACTGCGTTGTACTTGAAAAACTCATACCCCAAAATGCCATATACAGGAATTCCAATCACGGCCTCAAGCTCTAAAAAATCTTCTTCCAATACGACCAAACTTTGAAGTCTGCCCTCTACTTCCCCCAAATCCAGGGTATTGATAGGAGATGCTTGAGCCCAAATAGGAGAGCCCCCGTCAGCCCCTAGAATAGAGATTCTTCTAGAATAGGAAAGTCCTAAGCTATCCCCCAAAGTTTTACTGAATAGCAAATTGGCTTTGACCCCCGTATCCAGTAAAAAATGGAGGGGGGGATGTCCATTGATGGAAACGGGAACCAAAATCAAGCTATTGGAATTGATGAAGGGCAGCTCCACTTTTTTGGAGCCCTCCTTGATAAAAAAACCAGGCACTTGCGCCAATAGCTGTTGCGCCCATAGGATCAACAAAAGAAGGAGCCCACCTCGAATCATGGAATAAAGAATTGATTACAGTAAGATACGTTTTTTAAGCATTTTCCCTTCCCATCAGAGCTTTCAGCAAAATCAAATGCTCAAAAAACCCCAATACCTCCCAATGCTTTGGCCTATTTACCTTAATTTAAACCACTTTCTGTAAATGGGTTTGCGGTACCAAAACTGCAGCCATAAGAGGGGAAACAAGAAAGGGGTCAACCCAGCGTATTTTCCTTGAAATTCGATTTCATCTGAAATGATACTCCCCTCAGATGTAGCTATAATTCTGTGGGTATGTTTCCAATATCCAAGAAAAAAGAGTAATCGTACGCCTTCGTCCACAAAACCACATTCCTTTTCGTTAGAAAAAGTATGTGTGATTTTACTGGTCCATTTTTGGGAAAAGAGAAAGAAATTAAGTTCCAGCTCCACCAAATCACCTGTTTTACATCCGTCAAAGCGTAGCACCCTTACTGGAGGAAATGGTGGCGCAAGCCTTGCAAAAAGGGACTCATCAAACCCTTCCAAAACCTTAAAGTGGGGAGTTTGTACAGAGGTTTGTAGTTGTAATTTCATCAAAAGCTTAGGACAAATAGAAGAAATAAGCACAGCCAAAGAACATCCATAAATTGCCAATACACAGTAAATAGACGGATGCGGAGTTGGTGATAGGGATTGGATCTCCAGACCAAATTTTTAATAGCATCCTGCTGTACTCCTCTCAACTCCAAAAGTAGGCTCAGCGCAAAAGCCAAAGCCCCTGCGAGGTGAAATACGTGAATCCCCGATAAAAGATACAGAAAGGAGCCGCTTGGAATGCCAGTAAAACGAATGCCCATCTGGCTAAGTTCTATCCAGCCAAAGACCTGCAAGATAGCAAAAGCCAATCCCAGCAAAAAGGTAACCTGAAGGGAAGACTTCAATTGGGGGATATTATCCTCTTGGTAATGAATACGCATTTTGATGGCCGTATATCCAGAGGCCACCAGCAAAAAGGTAGAGAGCAAAAAGGCATATGGTACCTTGTGGTTTAGCCCCTCCAATTGGTTTAGTCCAGAATAAAGAAAGGCAATGACTAAAAATAAAAAAAGCAGTCCACTCCCTATCATGCCTAAGTACAATAGGGTTTGGTAGGGATGAAACCCCTCCACTTTCTTAAACCAACTCTCAGACTTGGAGCGACGCTGCATGAAAGGGAAAACATTTTGTAGCGCTCTTGGTTCAAAAAATGTCTATTCTACTTGTTTTTTTAAGGAATAGATCAAAAAAACGTAGCTTTACGGCCCTGATTTTCCTAAACACATTTCCTTTTGGATCGGCTTTCCTTTTTATCTCTTTACCGAACTGATTCCATTTTTCAGACCCTCTCCCATAGGTTAGGAAAGTCCAGTAGAAATATGTTTCATATCAAAGGTCTATCTGGGAGCTTAGACATGGTTCTGCTCGCCTCCTACTTCCAAAAATTAGGAGGGGTACACCTGATTCTGGCTCAAGATAAAGAAGAGGCTTCCTTTCTTAATTCAGACCTTCAACAGCTTTTAGGTTCTGAGGAGTATCGTATTTTTCCAGGGAGCTACAAGCGCCCTTACCATTACGATGAAGTAGACAATGCCAATGTTTTGATCCGGGCAGAAATGCTCAATCAACTGGCAGAACATCGAGATACACCCCGCATTCTAATTACTTATCCCGAAGCTTTATACGAGAAAGTAATCAACAAGCGCTCCTTGGTGGAAAATACCTTTACCGCTAAGGTCGGAGAATCTATTGATATGGGTTTCGTGGCTGAAATTTTAAGTTCCTACGATTTTGAACGTACCGACTTTGTTTACGAACCCGGACAATATGCAATTCGCGGGGGAATTTTAGACGTTTTTTCCTTTAGCCATGAATATCCGTACCGCTTGGAGCTCTTTGGGAAGGAATTAGAGAGGATCCGAACCTTTGACCCAGAGACCCAACTTTCCATAGCCGAAAAGGACTCGATCTCCTTGATTCCCAACGTGCAAACCAAATTGCTTCAAGAAGTAAGGCAATCTTTTCTGCAATTTCTTCCAGAGCATTGCCTCCTTTGGATGAAAGATTACCAGCTCACCTTGGATGTGATGGACGAATGTTTTCAGAAAGCCTCCAAGACCTTTGAACTCCTAGGTGCTCAAAGCAAAACAGAGCACCTATTGCTCCCTCCCGAAGCATTGTTTGAAACAGGAAAGCAGTTTTCAGAAGCAAGTGAACATTTTACACGGATAGAATTTGGTAGGCAATTTTACCTGAAGCCAGAAGAAACCTTCCGATGGGATAGCCAGCCCCAGGCCTCTTTTTCCAAAAATTTCGGCCTTTTGGTTGCCGACCTCGTCGCTCACGAAAAAGAGGGCTTTGTCAATATAATCACTGCTGAGAACGAAAAACAAAGCGATCGCTTGCAAGATATTTTTCAAGAATTGGACCCTACGCTTCAGGTACAAAACATGCGCTTGGGTCTTCGGGAAGGTTTTGTAGACAAGCAGCTAAAAATCGTATGCTATACCGATCATCAACTTTTTGAGCGCTACCACCGATACAAAACCAAAAACAAATCTACGGCTTCAAAAGCACTGACCCTAAAAGAGATCAAGGCCTTGCATCCTGGTGATTACATAGTGCATGTAGATTACGGGGTGGGCAGATTTGCTGGGCTAGAAAAGGTGGAGGTAGGAGGAAAACTACAAGAGGCGGTGCGACTCATCTTTAGAGACGACGACTTGCTCTACGTCAACATCCATTCCTTACATAAAATTTCCAAATATGCTGGACAAGAAGGGCAAGTCCCTTCCATGTCCAAGCTGGGTTCACCAGACTGGGAAAATAAAAAAGGCCGGGTAAAAAAACAGGTCAAAGACATTGCCAAAGACCTGATTGAACTCTATGCCAAACGCAGGTCTGCTCCAGGTTTTGCTTTTTCAAAAGATTCGGTACTTCAGGTAGAGCTTGAATCCTCTTTCCTCTACGAAGATACTCCTGACCAGGCAGCAGCGACAGCTGCGGCGAAGGCCGACATGGAAAAAAGCTATCCCATGGATAGGCTCATATGTGGGGATGTAGGCTTTGGAAAAACAGAAGTGGCCATTCGGGCGGCCTTCAAAGCGGTCAACGATAGAAAACAAGTGGCCTTACTTGTCCCCACCACCATATTGGCCATGCAGCATTTCCAGACCTTCCAAGAGCGCCTGGCAAATTTTCCAGTAAAGGTGGACTATATCAATCGATTTCGATCGGCTAAAGCCATTAATGCCATAAAAGAACAGGTAAAATCAGGGGAAATTGATATTCTCATCGGTACACATAAAATTGTAAATAAGGACATCGCTTTCAAAGACCTGGGGCTTTTAATTATAGATGAGGAACAAAAGTTTGGGGTGAAAGTGAAGGATCAACTCAAAAATTTTCGGGTCAATGTGGACGTGCTCACACTAACGGCCACTCCCATACCACGTACGCTCCATTTTTCCTTGATGGGAGCCCGCGACTTATCGGTCATCGCCACTCCTCCTCCCAACAGGCAGCCCGTAACTACTGAAGTACAAACCTTCCAAGAGGAGGTGATTCGGGATGCCGTATCTTACGAACTTCGCCGAGGGGGCCAGGTATTTTTTGTCCACAACCGAGTGGGAGAAATTGACAGCATTGCCAATCTTATTCTAAAATTGGTACCCGAT
>Ga0194128_10001867_pt1 | contig 35680 bp, 44 predicted proteins | sample TA2KigCa65mmetaG_FD_148650 | JGI IMG/M metagenome (GOLD analysis project Ga0194128, IMG submission 148650) | Freshwater microbial communities from Lake Tanganyika, Tanzania - TA2015037 Kigoma Deep Cast 65m | ecosystem: Environmental > Aquatic > Freshwater > Lake | place: Tanzania: Lake...
GGCGTCGAAACCGGAGGAACCCATGAGCAACAATCTTACCCTGACAATCGGTCGCCTGAGGGCTGACGCCATCGACCTTGCGGACGCGAGCAAGGTCTATTGCCGCATCCGCGCCAAAAGGCCGTCGTCGCGATTCCCAGAAGGCCGCGTGACCGACGAAACCGGGAATTTCGTCGCCCGCATTTCTTACAACGGCCGGGTTTGGGCCTCACCGACATGGCAGCCAGGAGAGACGCCCATCATGGAAGCCCAAGGCTAGGGGAGGGGAATATGGGAAAAGCGAAGCGCAACCGCAAAGAAACCAGAACCGCCCTCGAAGCCTTCGTCGGCCGCAAAGCCGAGATCGACACGATGCTTGATCGCCTGAAGTCGCTCAGCGATGAGCACTTCGGATACAGCGATGACATCAACTGGGGCCATGTCGGGACGCTTGCCCACTACGCCGAACTCCTCAAGCGCATCACTGACAGCGCCTTCAAGGAGGGCGAGCACGCCGAATAGGACGCTCGCGCCCCCGACCGCCCCGACCGGCTGGCCGGCGGGGCTCGGGGCAGTAGCAGAGCCGCGATGGTCGCGAGCCCGCTCACGCTGCCCCCGTAGCGCCCGCTGGTCTGAATTTCCATCTTGCAAACCCAAGCGCCTCAGCGTATCAATTAACGCAATCTGAAATTCCCGCGCCCGCCCGGCTTTCCGTGGCGGGCGTTTTCGTTCCGACCAAGCCGCCCGATGGCGGTCGGAGGTAATCTCATGGTTTATCGATTTTACGTCTATGAGATCGTAGGCGCAGACGGCTCGATCCAATACGTAGGAAAGGGATCCAAGGGCCGGCTCCGCGCGCAAGAGCGTCGCTTCGGGATGGGCGGTCGCATTTTTTGGCGGTACCGCTCGGAGCGTGATGCGTGCAAGGCGGAAATCGTTCGCATAGCCGAGGTTCAGCCGCCTTTGAATAAGTGCCTTGGCGGAAACGGGTCTCGGGCAATACCCATTCGCACGGTTGTGCTGCCCTGAGAACGCGAAATGGCCCGGATCGGAACGCGAGCCTATGCGGCGCGGGTCATTCTGCACTTCGCGCCGCACTTGGTTTTGCCATCTGAACTAGAGCAAATTAGACAGGTGGCCCATGGCTAAGGGCTACAAGACCGGCGGTCGAAAGGCCGGCACGCCGAACAAGCTGAGCGCGAACGTCAAGGCGGCGATCCTCGCGGCGTTCGATAAGGTCGGCGGCTCGGAATATCTTGAGATGATCGCCAAAACCAAGCCGGATGTGTTCTGCCGTCTGCTTGGCCAGGTCCTCCCGCTCACGATCACGGCGGAGGTCGAACACCGCTACGTTGTCCGGGCGCCCGCCTTCATCGCCGACGCCGATCAATGGTCTCAGGAATACCGGCCGCCGGCGCCGACGGTGCAGTAAGAGTTGCCTGGGAGCCGAAATCAAGGCCCCAGGCGGCATTGCTGGCCTGCCCAGTCTTCGAGATTTTCTACGGCGGCGCCCGCGGTTCGCTCAAGACAGACGGGATGCTCGGCGAATTCGCGGTCCACTCTGACGAGCACGGATCAAACGCCATTGGCCTGATGGTTCGTCGCGAGAGAACCGATCTGGTCGAGACCTACGAGCGCGCCAAAGCGATCTACATGCCGCTCGGCGTGAAGTTCCAGGACCAGGCGCATGTCGCGCGGTGGCCGTCGGGGGCTCGCCTGCGCTTTGCCTACCTCGACCGTGACGAGGATGCCGAGCACTATCAGGGCCACAGCTACACGAGAGTGTATGTCGAGGAGATCGGTCAATTCGCCGATCCGGCCCCGGTGCTCAAGCTGATGGCGACGCTTCGCTCTGCTGCCGGCGTGCGCGTTGGATTCCGCGCGACGGGGAATCCGGGCGGCCCGGGGCACCATTGGGTCAAGGCGCGCTACATTGATCCAGCGCCCTTGGGCTGGAAGGTGCAGCGCAACGAATACGAAAACCCGTGGACGAAGCAGAGGGTCATGAGGGACCGGGTTTTCATTCCGGGCAAGATCACCGATCACAATCTGCTCGGCCCGGAATACATCGCCAACCTGCAGATGTCGGGCAATGACCGGTTGGTCAAAGCTTGGCTTGAGGGCGACTGGTCGATCATCGAGGGTGCTTTCTTCACTGAGTTTTCGACCGAGCGGCACGTCGTCGAGCCTTTCAAGTTGCCCGGGGAATGGGCGCGATTCAGGGCGATGGATTGGGGTTCCGCTAGGCCGTTCTCGGTCGGCTGGTATGCAATTGCCGACGGGGAGCCCATCGAGCGTGGCGAGATAGGCTCGGCGATCTGTCTGCCCCGAGGATGTCTCGTCAAGTATCGGGAATGGTACGGCGCGGCGGCGCCGAATATCGGATTGAAGCTGACGGCCGAGGAAGTGGCCGACGGGATCTTAGAGCGCGAGAAAGGTGACAAGATCGCCTATGGCGTGCTCGACCCTGCGGCATTCACGGCCGATGGCGGCCCGTCGATCGCCGAACGGATGTGCAGGCGCAAGGTGACGTTCCGTCCGGCCGACAACGCGCGCGTCGCAAGGGCCGGCGCACTTGGTGGCTGGGACATGCTCAGGGCTAGGTTGAAGGGCGATGACAGCCCTATGATTGTTTTCTTCTCGACCTGTACGGACACCGTCAGAACCTTGCCGGCCTTGCAGCACGATACCGCGAGAGCCGAGGACGTCGATACCGACGGCGAGGACCACGCAGCAGACGAAACTCGATATGCGTGCATGTCCCGCCCGTGGATTGCACCACTGCCGGCAGCACCAGAGCCGGCCCGTCACGTTCCGACCTTCCAGGAAGCCATCGACAAGCACATCCGCCGGCGCCGCGGCGAGGATGCGGAGGATTAGAGAACATGACCACCGAAGTCAGCCCGCCGGGCATGCTCACCTCGACCCACGTTCCGGCCGCCGCGACCCAGGCGACCATCACGCTCGCCGCGCGTAGCTCGACCGACAACATGGTTGGGAGCCGGTATCGCTGCCACGCCATCGACGCGACCATCGCGGCCGCGGCAACCGCGTCTGGCATCATGACGGTCAATCTTCGCGACGGCGCCACGGGGGCGGGAACGGTTCTGTGGACCGGCAAGATCGCCTGCGTCGCCAATACGTCGGCCCGCCTGCACCTGTCCGGCCTCAACATCATGGGCTCGCAGAATACGGCGATGACGCTCGAGTTCGCCGGCGCCGGCGCGGCCAACACCGAGCAAACCGTGTCGATCGCCTACTCGGTCAGCAGATAGAACGATGGTCGACAAGACGACCGCCGACAGTCCTGCCGAGTTCGGCGAGGACTCGAAGGCGGTTGCCCGCTATTGGCGGGCTGAGCTTGCAGCCTCTCATGCCCGCGAAGCCGAGTGGCGCAAGCGTGGCCGCGAGATCGTCGAGATCTACCGCTCTGAACAAGTCAAGGCCCGCAGCGGGCTCGCATCGAAGAAAGCCGCATTCAATATCCTGTTCAGCAACGTGGAGACCGAGCGCCCGGCGCTCTACTCGGCCACGCCTCGGCCCGATGTCAGGCGTCGGTATCGCGACAGCGACCAGCTCAGCCGCTGGGTCGCCGAGGTGATGGAGCGCGCGCTTTCGTATTCCATCGACTGCTGCGACTTTGACCGCATCATGGAATCGGCGATCGACGACATGCTCTTGCCGGGGCGCGGGGCATGCTGGATCGCCTATCGGCCGCAGACCGGACAGGTGCAGGGCGAGAACGGCCAGCCGGTCGAGCGCATCCTGTGGCAGACCGTGATGCCGGAATATGTCGCCTGGGAGGATCTGCGCTACGGGCCGTGCAAGGACATCGGCCTTGCCCCGTGGGTCGCCCGGAGATTAACGCCGGACAAGGTCGAGCTGGTCGACATGGTCGGGGCGGAGATCGCCGAGAAGGTGCCGCTCAACTTCGTCAAGGAGGATGGCGGATCGATCCGTCTGTCCAAGGATGATCAGGAAGTCTTGAAGCGCGCCGAGCTGTGGCAGATCTGGGACCGCAGGGCGCGCAAGGTCGTGCTGCTCGCCGAGGGCATGGACGAGCCGGCGATGATCGAGGGCGATCTGCTCAAGCTCAAGGACTTCGTGCCGCTGCCGAGGCCGTTGGAAGCGGTGCGCACGACCGACACCATCGTTCCGGTTCCCCCGTTTGACACCTACCGGGAGCAGGCCGACGAGCTCGACGCGGTGTCCAAGCGCATCATCCGCATGGTGCGCCAGATCAAGGTTGCCGGCGCTTACGACAGGCAGCTCGGCGACGACGTCAAGCGCATCCTGACGAGCGACGACAACACGCTGGTCGGGCTTGACAACTGGCCGCAATTCGCCGAGGGCGGCGGGTTCAAGGGGGCTCTGCAGTTCCTGCCCATCGCCGAGATCGTCGTCGCGGTCACCCAGCTCTACCAGAATCGCGACCAGATCAAGCAGGTGATCTTCGAAGCGATCGGGCTGGCCGACATCATGCGGGGATCGACCAAAGCGGACGAGACGCTGGGGGCTCAAAGGATCAAGACGGCCTGGGGCGGGTTGCGCATCCAGCGGCGGCAGAAGCAGGTCCAGAGATTCGCTCGCGACGTGCTCAGGATCATGGCCGAGCTGATCGCCGAGCACTGCTCGCCCGAAGTGCTGGCCGAGATGACCGGGCTCGACTTTCCCATGACCCGGGCGGAGGCCGAGCAGATCAAGGCCAGGATGGCCGCCGAGCGCGCGATGGGTGCTGCGATCCCTGCGGAGATCGTAGCCTTCGCCGACAAGCCGTCCTGGGAAGAGATCATGCAGGTCATGCGCTCCGACCAGATGCGCAACTACCGCATCGACGTGGAAACCGACAGCACGGTGGCCGAGAGCGAGGCGCAGGACATGAAGGCGCTGAGGGATCTCCTGACCGGCATCGTCGAGTTCATCAATGGCATTGGTCCTGTTGTCGCCAGCGGTGCCGTTCCGCTCGAGGCGGCCAAGGCCATGCTGCTGGCCGTGGTGCGGAGAGCGAAGCTCGGGCGTGAAGTGGAAGACGCGGTTAACCAGATCGGCCAGCCGGCGCAATCCACGCAATCGCCGGCGCCCGGTATCGGCTACAACGGCGGCCCGGCGCTCGATCCCGCCGCGGCCCAGCCGATGCCGGCCGATCCGCTGGCGGTCTCTATGCCGCCCGTTCCCGGCGCCACCCCACAGATGGTGATGTGACATGCCCTTTGGCCTACCCTACATCCCGCCGATGCAGGTCTATGGACCGCGCTATCCCGCGTCCGCCGTCGCGCCCGCCGTCGCGCCCGCCGTCGCGCCCGCCGTCGTGGCGCCGCTCAATTTTCCCGGCGGCTTCGAGGGTAGCATGTCTAGTTTACTCGAAGAGGGAGATCTCGGCGGCTACACAGGCATGGGGCGAGGACCGTCGACGGTTGGCCGCACCGTCGGCACGATCGCCGGGCTTGCAGCGCCGGTTCCAGGCGGGGCGCTCATGGGCTACGCGCTTGGCCGTATGTACGACGATCGAGTAAACAAGGCTGATCTCGATCGCGAAATGGCTGGTTTGGCCGAGGGGCGGACCGGCAACGTCGGCATCCAAGGCACGAACCAAGCCGGATGGGGCGGTCCCGCATCGATCGGCGGCGCGCCCGGGACAAATCCAGATCTCGACACCAACACCGCTGATACGGCAGCCCCGGGCAGAGACGACGCGGAAAACTTCCGCCGCGGCGGTATCGTGCCGAGCGACGGCGACCGCAGGATGGAAGCCCGCCGGGCAACCGTGCACGAGGGCGAGGGCGTGCTTCGCCCCGAGGCGATGAAGAAGATCGGTCAGGCCAATTTCCGCCGGCTCAACGCCGGAGATTTCGATCCGAAGGCGCTCGGCCTGGCCTTGAAACGGAGTGCTGCGTGAGAACCACCTACGTCGCGCGCGGCGGCAGGATCATCGAGAAGACCGAGGCCGCGCGCATTGCCCCGCGCATCCATCTGCAGGGCGACTATCCCGACCACGTCTCGCCCATCGACAACAGCGTGATCCGCGGTCGGGCACAGCGGCGCGAGCACATGAAACGCCATGACGTCATCGACGCGCGCGAGTTCGGGTCCGTGATCGGTGCCCGTCGGCGCGAACGGCTGAGGCAGCAGCAGAGCTGATCTATCCGGCCAAGCCCTGATTGGGGCGGCCTTCCAGAGCAGGAGTAACCGATTTGACCGACGCAAGCGGCGCGGGCGGCCAGGATTCTGGCCAAGCCCAAGCTGACGACGTGACCGCTGCCGATCCGGCGGCGGAGACGACCTCGACGAAGCCTCAGGAGAAGAGCGAGGCCGCAGCAGACACCGGCAAGGGTGGCGCTAAGCGGATGACGCTCGAGGAGGCGGCGTCGAAAGCCTTCGACGAGCTGCAGGCCAAGGCCGACGACAAGCCCAAGCGCGATGCGCAGGGCCGCTTTGTCTCGGGCGAGGCCGAGGCCGACGAAGGCAACGAGGCGGACGAGACCAAGGGCGACAAGCCCGAGGACAAGGCCGCCAAGAAGACCGAGACCAAAACTGAGACCAAGGATGCGAAGGCGGCGTCGACCGACGCCAAGCCGCCGCAGCACTGGTCGGCCCAGGACAAAGAGGCATTCGATGCACTTCCCGCCGGGGCCAAGCCTCTGGCGATGAAGTTCGTCAAATCGCTGGAGTCCGGGTTTACCCAGAAATTCCAGGACGTCGCCCGGGACAGGCAGCGCATCGAGCCGATGCGACCGCTCCTCGATGCGATCAAGCGGGACGCCGAAGCCGACGGGATCGGCGAGGCCGAAGCGGTGGGACGCCTCTATCGCGCCCATCTCGGACTCGTCCAGGACCCGGAAAAGGCGCTGCCAGCGATCTGCCGAGCCTATGGCATCGACCTGGGGAAATTCGCCACCAAGGCCGCGGGCACAGCTCCCGCAGCCGAAACCAGTCAACCGGGGACCGACGGCTATGTCGATCCCCAGATTGCCGAACTGAGAACCACGCTCGCCCAGAAGGACAAGGATATCACCGAGCTGCGTCAGATCGTGAACCGGGTCACCGGCCACATCGACCAGCAGACGCAGACTGCCCGGGAGCGGCATGACGCCGCTCTGAACCAGGCCATCCACGATTTCAGGGACGCGACCGACGAACAGGGCCAGCCCAAGCATCCGCACTTCGCCGAAGTGTCCAAGGTGATGGGCTCGCTGATGGAAGACGGTCACGCCAGATCGCTGGATGAAGCCTATGAAATGGCGGTCAACGCGCATCCGGCGATTCGCGCGAAGGTCGACGCCGACCGACGCGCGCGCGAGGAAGCCGAGGCAAAAGCGAAGCGCGAGGAGAAGGAGCGCCGGGAGCGAGCGGCCGTCGAGGCTGCACGCAAGGCCGGACGCCTTTCGCCGCAGCCGCAGACCCAGAGCACGACCCAGCGCCCAAAGTCCATTGGTGATGCGGCCTCCATGGCCTACGACCAGCTCATGGCTGGCCGGTAGACCGGAGGCCCAAAGAGCACGGTTCTACAAGTTCGGCTCCTCCGCGCGCGTACCCACCGGAACGCGCGCTTACCCATAGGAGCCAACCATGGCATCGCCCAACCTTTCCGAACTCGTCTCCACCACGCTCCGGCTCTATCTGCAGGGCGGAACGCTTGCCGACAACGTGAGCCAGGGCAATATCTTTTTGTTCATGATGCGTCGGCGGGGCAACCTGCTGCGCGAAGACGGCGGCACCGACATCGTCCTGCCGCTCGAATACGCCGAGGGCGTGTTCCAGCGGTACTCCGGCGGCCAGGTGCTCGACGTCTCCGGCGCCGACGTCCTTACCTCGGCGACCGCGAACTGGATGCAGGCGGCGGCTCTCGCCACCTTCTCCGGCCGTGAGCGCCGCATCAACGCCTCGGGCAAGACGCGCGTGGTCAACTTCGTGACCGCAAAGGTCAAGAACGCGATCAAGACGCTCGAGAACAACATCGGCGACGATCTTTATTCCGATGGCTCGGCGTCGAACCAGATCGGCGGGCTGCAGCATCTCGTGCCCGACGATCCGACCGCGTCCTCGACCGTGCTCGGCATCAACCAGAGCACCAACACCTGGTGGCGCTCGAAAATCGTGGATCTCTCGACCGAGAGCATCACGATCTCCAAGTCGACCATCCGCCAGGCGATGATCCTGCTCTATCTGCGCACGTCGCGCGGCAACGATCATCCCGACCTGGTGCTCGCCGGCGACACCTACGGCGGGTACTACGAGGAGAGCCTGCAGGACCTGCAACGCTTCTCGGACACCAAGATGGCCGAGGCGGGCTTCGAGACGCTCAAGTTCAAGGGCGCCTCGGTGTTTTTCGACAGCCGCAGCACTCTCAGCGCGACGCGCATGTATTTCCTGAACACGGAATACATGAAGTTCGTGACGCACAAGGACGCGGACTTCGAGGTCGGCGACACCCTGAAGCCCTCGAACCAGGACGCCGAGACGGTGCCGATTTGGTTCATGGGCAACCTGGTGTGCACCAACCGCTCCCTCCAGGGGGTGATGATCGCCTAGGCGAGAGCCGACGGCGAGACACGCACTCTACCATCCATCTGACGCGAACGGGCCGCACCGAGGCGATCGGGCGGCCCGCTCGATTCCAGGAGAATTGCAATGCCCAAGATCTACACTCCGCACAATGTGCGGCTCTCCGACACGCACACCGACGCCCAGTACGAGGTCGGCACGCGCGCACGCGGAGCCGACGGCAGCGAGTTCCTATACGTCAAGGCCGGCTCGGCGATCACCCAATACTATTGGGTGGCGATCGACAGCACCTTCGCGGCTGCCGCTCATCTGACCAAGTCGAACGCCCGGCAGGCGAACGCGATCGGCGTCGCGAACAGCGCCGCGATCGCTGCCTCGTCCCATGGCTGGGTCCAGGTGCTCGGCCTGACGACGGCAGCATTGGCGGCTCTGTCGGCCGACAACGCCGCGCTCTATACCTCGGCGGTCGATGGCGTGCTCGACGACGCGGCGTCCGGCTCCGGCACGACCTTCGAGAAGATCGAGGGTGCGATCGGCGACGCATCGCAGCCCAACAATCAGACCAGCGGCGCGGTCATGCTGACCGACTACCCGCACGCGGTGCCGTAAGCCGCGGGTCATGACGACGACGATGGCCGGCGCGCTCGAGCGATCGGGAGCGCCGGCACTCGTTCCACCTTGTGGAACCCGCTCGGTCGAGCCGGGCGGGCGCCTCAATGTGACCGACGACGCCGTGCGCCAGCATATGGAGCACGCGATTGCGCGCGGTCTGCCCAACGTGTCCGTCGGGCACGATCGGGGCGCGGCCGTGGTGTGCGCTCTGGGGCCATCGCTTTCCGATCATATCGAGCTGGTCCGCGCGATGAAGGGGATGGAGATTCCCGTTCTTGCCTGCAAGGACGCGGTAAATGTGCTGGCCAGGCATGACGTGATCGCGGACTACGCGGTCTTCGTCGACGGCCAGTCTCATCAGCTCGCCTATCTCGACAATCCTCCAGCGGGGACCGAATACCTGCTCGGATCGATGTGCCACCCCGCGATGTTCGACCGGCTCATCGAACTGAAGCGCGACGTCAGGCTCTGGCATTCCTGGCCGGACAGCGCCGATCTGTTCGACCTGGTCCCCAAGGGGCAGGACCATCTCGTGGTGGCTGGCGGCACGACCACGGGGCTGAGAACCATCCGCCTTGCCTACGCGATGGGCCTCGATCCGCTCTATCTCGTGGGCTTCGATGGCTGCATCCGCGAGGATGGGACGCATCACGCGAATGTCCCGCAGCAGTTTGATGCCCGCATCTTCGACGTCTGGTGTGCGGGGCGGACCTTCAAGGTTAACCACGCGCTGGCCAACCAGCAGATACGCTTCGTCGAAACCCTGGAGCGCTGGCGCGAGCATACCGCCCGGCTGATCTTCGTCGGCGACGGGCTGCTGGCCCACACCTATCAACAGGTCATGGCGCATCCCAAGGGGTGGGCCTTGTCGCACCGGCGATCGGGCTTCGACCTGTTCGCGGATAGTGGCGATTTCGACCTTTCTTTCTCGGATGACATCTCAAACCAGGAGTTTTCATGATCGAGGCCCAGAAGTTCGCGACCGACGCCTACCCGACCTTCAAGTGGGAGCGCCGGCCGAACCCCAGCAAGCGCGACGCGGCCGGCAATCCTATCGAGGAGATGGTGCCCTACATCACGATCAAGAAGCCGGGCGATCAGCACTACAAGATGGTCCGCCGGGCAGTGGCCGGCAAGTGGGCGCCCTCTGACGCCAAGATCCGCGACGACGAAATCTGGCCTGCGGAGTGGGCGAAGTTCATCGAGACCGGCGAGAACGTCAGGACCGGGACGCTCTTGGAGAATTGGGGCGCGCTCTCGGTCGAGCAGGTCGAGGAGCTGAACCGTTCGAACCTTTTCACCATCGAGCAACTGGCCGGCCTGCCCGATCACGTCGCGCACAAGCTCGGTGTCGAGGGTATGAAGAACAAGATCCGCGCCAAGGCGTGGCTCGACGCCCAGACCAACCCCGGCGGAGCATCCAAGGTGATGTCCGACCAGGCGGCGCAGATCGCCTCCCTGCAGATGCAGGTGAAGAAACTCTCCGAGGACGCGACCGATCTCAGGATCAGCTTCGACGATCGCCAGAAGAGCCACGACGCGGCGATCCTTCTGGCCGAGCAACTGGCCGCGGCCAACAAGGCGCTGGGCAAGACGGCCAAGGAAGACATCGACCCGGCGCATGTCCTGATCCGCGTCAATGCCGGCAAGTCGGCGATCGACGGCGCGAAGCTCAACGCGGCGATCCGCGACGAAGGCGGGGACGCAGGCGACAAGGACGATATCGGCACCGGCGCCGCGCCTGAAGCGAAGAGAGTCGATCCCGAATTCGCCGAGGAGGCGAAGGATGCCATCCCCGCCCCCGCCCGCCGGCTGAGCGGCAGGAAGAAGGCGGCCTAGCGCATTCGTCTCGTGGGGGTGGAGGGCTGGAATGACGCTGCTGACCATCGCGCAGTCGATCCTCGGCGAGCTCGACCTCGGCAGCCCGACCGCCGTCTACACGTCGACCGACAAGACCATCAAGCAGTTGCTCCGGCACATCAACCGGGCGGGGCAACTGATCGCCAAGGTGACGGCGTGGGAAGCGCTCAATCGCGAGCATACCTTCTCGACCGCGGCCAGCACGGACAGCTACGACCTGCCATCGGATTTCGACCGGCTGCTCCCGGCGACCGAGTACAACCGCGGCGACATCCTGCCCTTGATGGGGCCGTTGAGCCCGTCGGGCTGGCAATACGAGAAATCCGGTTCTGCCTCTCTGCTCACGGGCAAGGGATTCCGCGTCAAGGGCGGGCGGTTCTTCGTGACGCCAACGCCGACGGCGGTTCAGACCTTCGCCTTCGAGTACATCACCAACAGGTGGTGCATCTCCAAGCAATGGGTGACGGGGACCGCCTACTCTGCGAATGAATCGGTGTCGAACCGCTTCATCCGCTACACCGCCTCAGCAGCGGGAACCTCGGGCGCAACGGCGCCGACCCACACCTCCGGTTCTGCATCCGATGGCAGCGTGACCTGGACCTTCCAGGATGCCGGCTATCAGTCCTTCGCGGCGGATACCGATCTCGTCAAGCTGCCGGAGTTCCTGGTCGAGCTCGAGGCGAAGTGGCGTTTCCTGCGGAGCAAGGGCATGTCCTACGACGAGGAGCAAGCCGAGGCGCAACGCGAGATCGCAAAGTATGCCGGCAGGGAGGCGGGCCGCGACATCATCATCATGGGCGGCAACGAGGATGTCGGCGTGCCCTTCGCAGTGACCAAACACGGCAACTGGAATCTGTAGCCATGTCGATGGCGCTGCGACGCCCGGCCCGGAGACCGACGGCGCGGATCAAGACCTATCCAGCTCCGGTCAAGGGCTGGAACGCCAGGGATCAGGTCGACCAGATCGACGACCTCGAGGCATCGAGGCTGGAGAACTTCTTTCCGCACCCGAGCAAGGTGTCGCTTCGCAAAGGTTCCGCCGTCCACAGCCGTGCATTGCCGACTCCGGTCGAGACGATCATGGAGTTCATGAGCCAGGCCACCCGCAAGATGGTGGTCGCCGGGGCGGGGACGACCGTCAGCATCTCCGATGCCGGAGTTGGGACCACGCTCGGCACCGGGTTCACCGAGGACCGCTGGTCCTGGCTGATGTTCAAGGAGTATCTGCTCTGCTTCAACGGAGCGGACACGCCGCAGAAGTACGACGGCACCACTTGGGCGGCCAACAGCTTCTCGGGAACGGGGTTGACCGCTTCCAACCTCGTGGCGGCGACGGCACATAGGACAAGGCTCTTTGCCTGGGAAGCGGCCAAGCCGTGGTTCTGGTACGGCGGGACCGAAACGATCTCCGGCACGCTGACCAAGTTCGATTTGGCCCAGCAAGGCATCAAGGGCGGCAACCTGGTTGCGATTGCGTCATGGACCAGAGACGGCGGGTCTGGGACAGACGATCTCGCCGTGTTCTTCATGAGCCAGGGCGAGGCGATCGTCTATGAGGGCTCGAACCCTGGCGACGCATCCAACTGGAGCAAGATCGGCGTCTTCCCGGTCGCGGCGCCGATTTCCCGCCACGCCATCGTCAAGCTGGCCGGCGATGTGGTCTACGTCTCGAAGGACGGCATCCTGTCGCTCGAGACGGTTCTGCCCTTGGGCGGGACGAAACGCTACGCCGCGCTGACCGACAGGATCTCCGGTGCCTTCCACGAGGCGGTGGAGAGCTATGAGGACAACGCGGGCTGGCAACTGATTCACTATCCGCGCGGGCCGATGCTGGTGTGCAACGTGCCGGTCACGATGGCGGACACATCACAGCCCGACACCTATCAACTGGTGATGAACACCGACACCGGGGCGTGGGTCAAGTTCACCGGTCTCGATCTGAGATGCCTCGGGATCTACAACGACCTGCTCTATGCCGGCGGGCTGACCGAGGGCGCGATCTGGAATCAGGGTATTTGGGACGTCGCGTCCTGGGCCTCCGGCCTATTGATCCTGCTCGACAGCGGGGCTTCGGATGTCGCGCTCGATTCTAATGGCAACGTGACGACGGCGGATATCGTCGGCCGGTTGACATCCAAGCATTTCGGCATGGGCGCCGACACGCTGAACAAGCGCTTCACCATGGTCCGTCCCGTGATCGAGGCGGGCGGGGCTCTCGAATACGAACTGGCGCTGTCCTGCGACTACGATCCGAGAGAACCTTCTTGGAGCTCGCCGACGCAGGTCGAGGTGGCCGGTGGAGTATGGGATTCGGGTATCTGGGACGTCGCCGAGTGGGGTGCCGATACGGTCGTCCATTCGGTTTGGGCCTCGGCCGGGGGGCTTGGCTACACGGCCGCGCTCGAGCTGAGGGTCGCGACGTCGAGTCAGTCGGTGGCCTTGCGTTCGTTCGGGTTCATGTTCGAGCCCGGCGGGGTGCTGTGAGATGGACACGAACTTCGGCCGACAGCTAGGGGCATATCTGAGGCGCATGGGCGCGGCGGTTGGGGATTCGTGGGATGACACGCAAATCCCAATAAACTCGACGATGGGCATTCTTTCCGGCAAGTCTCCGACGCCGGAGAACGCGAAGCTGGCCGGCGATCTGGCATATGATTTTCTAGTGCCGCATGGGCCAGCTGATGTTGCGCTCATGGCCGCGCCGCTCTTGCGTGTGCCGGTGAAGGCTGCGCTTGCGGGCTATGGCGCGCTTGAGGCGATGCAGCCGGTCGAGGCCGAGGCGGGGCCGGTGAACAAGCTCGTCGAGGCTCTGCGCCGCGTGCTGCCGATGGACGTGGCGTCGCGGATGGCGCGGGCAAGAAAGATGGGGCTCAACCCGGATGAAACGCTTTACCGCGGGCAGCCGCGCATAGATACGCAAACGGAATTCACGCCGGACTATATCGGCGGGAAACATCACAGCGTCGGGGCCGCTTGGTTTTCCAATGATCCGCATATCGCGGCCGAGTATGTACCGAGCAGGCAGTATGCGGGATTTGACGAAGGGAGCGGGATGATCCCCGCATTTGGTCCGAAAAAGCAACTAGATATCACCCTTGAGGGGATGGGGCCGCAGGGGCACAAAGAATTAAAGAAGGTATATCGGAGCATCGGGAAAGATTGGGGATTCGACAATTTCGATGATTTTGTCAACGTCGTTACCGGCGGCCGGATGTGGGAATACGGGAACAGCCTTCGATTCCAAAATGCAGTTTTGAGGGAATTAAGCCACTGGCCGGCAGTCAGGCTGACGGACAACACATTTGGCCGGATGAACGATTCCGTGGTTGTTTTCGACGGCAAGAACATCCGGTCGCCGTTTGCCAAGTTTGACCCGGCTCAGAAAGAAAGCAGCGATATCCTTGCGAGCGCCGCGCCGATCGCCGCTGCTGCCGGCGCGCTGGCCGCGCCGGGCGAGGCCGAGGCGGGGCCGGTTGACAAGCTTGTGGGCGCGCTGCGCCGCATAACGAATCCGCTTCACGGCTGGCACGGCTCGCCGCATGACTTCCCCGCTGAGCGGCTGGTGCGGATGCCGTCCGGTGAATTGCAGACGATCAAGGGTCGCCCCGACGTGCTGCCGGACGTGCCCGAGGGCGCGACCGTGGTGCATGACTTCCCGCTCGGGCGGTTCGACCTGGGCAAGATGGGCTCGGGCGAAGGCGCGCAGGCATACGGGCATGGGGCGTATCTCGGGGAAAGACGAGGGGTAGCGCAGGATTATCGCGATAAGCTGTCGGATTTGTCGCCCGCGCAGGTCAACCCGGCGCAACTGGAAACGCATCACCCCGAGGATTTGGCCGATCTCATTAACAAGACGATGGCTGAGTTCCCATCGGCGCGCGTCCAGGAGATTGCCTACGTCGTTGGGGATCGTTACAAGGGTGTTGTTCCCTCGAATCTAGAACAGGTCATTCGCGAAGCCAAAGAGGTACAAAAGCCTCTGGGCCGTCTCTACGAAGTAAACATCCACGCGCGCCCGGAGGAGTTCCTTGATTGGGATAAGCCGCTAAGGGTGCAGCCGCGTGCGGCCGAGGCTTATCGTATTGCAACTGGCGCGGCAGAATATGGTTATCCACTTAATGAAAGTGCTCTGAAGCTAACTGGTCAAGAGGCCCTAACCGCCTTACAGCAAAGGGCTTTAGTTGAAAGATTTAGTGGCGGAATGCCACCCAAGGGCTACCGCGCAGACGCTTCCGCTTCTGAATTGTTGAATTCTGCCGGCATCCCCGGCATCCGCTACCTCGATCAAGGTTCCCGTGCTGCAGGCGATGGCACGCACAACTATGTCATGTTCGACCCCGCGCGGACGGTCGAGATACTGCGCAAGTTCGGCCTGCTGCCTGCCGCCGGCCTGGGTGCTGCCGCGATGCAGCCGGGCGAAGCGCAAGCAGACATTGCGCCGCAAATGATCGGACGCGCCCTCAAGGCGATGCCGGCCGATGAGCTTTCGCCGGAGATGATGGAAGAGCTTCGGCGAATTTACGCGGCCGGCACTTTCAGCATGGCGCCGTGATCCTGATCCTGGACTCCCATGAGGCCGTTGCCGAGTGGGTAAGGCGGCTATTGCCCGAGACGACGTTGAGACCGTGCACGGCGATCGGCGTGGTCGACGGGCAGGGCAGGCCGGTGGCGGGCGTGCTCTATCACCGGCTGGACCACGAGGCGATTCCCTCGCCCCATATCGAGATGACGATCGCGTCCACCAATCCGAGGTGGTGTACCAGGGGCGTTCTGTCAGCCCTGTTCGGCTATCCGTTCAACCAGCTCAAGGCCCGCAGGGTGACGGCGATCATCGCCCGGCGCAACAAGCGGGCCAGGAAATTCGTCGTTCGCTTGGGCTTTCAGCTCGAAGGCACTTTGAGACGAGGATGGGCGGCGCGATCCGGTGATAAGGCCGTGGTCGACGCGGCGTGCATCTATGCGATGTTCCCGGACAGGTGCCGGTGGATTGAGAAGGAGAAGGCGGCATGAAAGGTAGAGGCTCCGCGCCGGCCGCGCCCGATCCGACCGCGACAGCGGCGGCCCAGGCAAAGGTGAACCGGGTCAACCTGTTCTCGCCCATGGGCAACCAGCTCTTCGGCAAGATGGTCGCCAACGCCAGGCCCGCGGGCATGACCGACGAGCAATGGGCGGCGGCGCCATGGGATCAGCGCTACCGCTTCGAGATGGAGCCTGACCAGGCGTCCATGCAGGTGCAGGAAACCCCGGGGCAGACGCAGTTCCGCACCGGGGCGGAGGCGCTCGCTAATTCGATGGTGGGACGGGCGCGGACGCAGCTCGACAATCTGCCCGTCAGTTCGAACATCAACCTGCCGCAGCTCGCCACCGGCTCCGGTCGCGTCAGGCGTGTGATGGACGATGGGCTCGTCACCTCGGTCGATGGCGGGCCGTTGCGCGACCAGATCGACCGGTCCAGGATCGGCGCCGACTATGTCAGGGGTGTCGACCTCTCGGCGCTCGGCGACTACACGACCGCGGTCAACCGGCGCGGCCTGCAGGCGCTGCCCTCGATCGACGATTTCGGCATCGACACGGCGCGACACCAGACTGCTGCTTTCGCCCGTGCGATGAACCTGATGCGGCCCTCAATGGAACTTGAGCGGTCCCGGCTGGTGCAGACGCTCGCCGACCGCGGCATCCCCATCGGCTCGGAGGCATACAAGGCCGCTATCGATCAGCTCGATCGCAGCCAGGGCGAGCGGCTGGAGAACGCAGCCTACACCGCCGTCGGAGCGGGGTCGGCCGAGCAATCGAGGCTGGCCCAATTGGGCGCCGCACTTCGAGGCCAGGGCTTCCAGGAGAATCTGACCGACACCAACCTGGCCAACCAGGCGAGAGCGGCGCGGTCGGGCGAGAGCTTCCAGAATGTCGGCATCGCCAACCAGGTGAGGGGCACCGAGTTCGGCGAGGCGATGACCGAGACGGATCTGTTCAACCGCGTGCAGGACCAGCGATTCGCCCAGGCGGTCGCCAACGCACAGCTCGCCAACGCGGCGCAGCAGCAGAAATTCGCCCAGGCGATGGGTGCGGCCGGCCTCGGCAACCAGGCCCAACAGCAGAAATTCGCCCAGGCGATGGGTGCGGCCGGCCTCGGCAACCAGGCCCAACAGCAGATGCTGGCGAACCAGATGGCCCAGCGTCAGGTCAACTTCAACGAGCTCGCCGCATTGATGGGCGGTCCCCAGGTCGGCGCTCCGCCGATCATGAGCCCGGCGAACATCGACGTGGTCGGGCCACAGAACACGGCCTATTCCGGCCAGCTCGCGGCCTACAACGCGCGCAACCAGGCGGCCAATGCCGGACTCGGCGCGCTGGCCGGGTTGGGCGCGGCGGGGATCATGGCTTACTCCAGCAAGGACCTGAAGCACCGCAAGGGCATCCCCGATCCGGGCGTCATGCTCGAAGCCATCGAAGGTCTGCCGATCGAGCGCTGGTCCTATCGCGAGGAAACCGGGCTCGATCAGGCCGACCATGTCGGGCCGATGGCCGAGGATGTCAGGGATCGGATGGGCATCGGCGACGGAACCCGGATTCCTCTGGCCGATCTGACCTACGCCAATCTCGCCGCGACGAAAGAGATCGCGCGGCGATTGAAGACGCTCGAAGGCCGCAAGACCGGCCCCGCTGCTTACGAGGCTTGAGCCATGGCAAACAACCTCCTCGCCGGCTGGTATGATCGCTCGACGACCGTTCCCGACGGCGGGGTCAATCCGCGCGTTCTGCAGGACCCTAAAATCCGCAGCCGGATCGAGATGGGCCGCGCCTTGAAAGGCGCGTCGCTCAACACGGCGCCGATCGGTTCGCCCATCGAGCTGTTCACCAGACCTGCAACGGCCTATCTCGGCATGATGGCCCAGCGGTCGGCGATGGACGACGCTGCGGCGGCATCGGATGCTTACGCGAAGGGATTGGGGGCCGTGCTTCAGTCCATGCGTCCGCAGCAATTGACCGAACCGCGAAAAATGACCTTCGGTCACTGGGTCGTCGACGGGGAAGCCTTACCCACCAGTGGAGCGGATAGTCCCGGCGGCGCGGCGCCGGCCCCTGGCGGGGTCGGTCCCGACCGCTTCGCCGGAGCGATGGAGGCGGCACGAAGCGTCGAGAACCCGATCGCGCGCAACGCGCTGATCGCCGACATCCAGGCGAGGATGACGGGCTCCATGCTGCGAGAGGATGCCTGGGAAACCAAAGAGGGCTTCGACGACCAGGGACGCAGGACGCTGTGGCAGATCAACAAGATCACGGGGGCGAGCCGGAAGATCGGCGGGTCCATGGCTGACCAGACGCTGGTCGAGATCGTGGACCCGAACAATCCAGCTCAGACGATAATGGTCCCGCGCGGCCAGGCGATCGGGCAGCCGGGCGCTCGCAGCCTGGACAAGCCTTTGTTCGGCAGCGGCACGACCGGCAGCGCGCTCAACATCATCCATCGGCTTACCGATTCAATCCGCAACGGGACCGCGACGGAGGAACAGCGGCGGGCCTATGCGCTGGCCATCGCCGAATACGAGACGCCGCGGATTGTGCAGATGGAAGATGGCACAATGCAGCGGATCACCCCGACGCTGCCGCCCGACATTCCCAGGCCCGGACAATCGGCGGCTCAGGGTGCGCCGGCCGCAGTCCCGCCACGGCCCTCCGTGCCAACGGGAGCGCCAGCGCCGACGCCGGCTTCGGGAGCGCCATCGACGCCTGCCGCCACGCCGATTCGGACAATCGTCCCTGGCATCGAACAGATTGGTACGCCAAAACCCAAGCCCCTCACCATGGAGGACTCCGCAAAGGTGGCCGGCATGGGCGAGGCGTTAAAGACGCTCGACGATATTCAGCGCAAACTTTTCCGCGCGGATGGCGGATCAAACAACGAACTGCTCTTGCAGGGGCAGAGGATGGGGCCGGTCGAAGGTGCGCCGTTCACGGCGGGCCGGCAGATGCGTCAAGACTTCCAGCGCTCGATCGAAACATGGCTGCGCATCCAGACTGGTGCTGCGGCCACGGAGACCGAAGTCCAGCGCTACATGAACACCTATTTCCCCTCGCCGCTTGATCCGCCGGAAGCGCAGCGCCGCAAGATTGAAGCGCTGCGCGCACTGATGACGGGAACCATGGAACAGTTCTCGGCCGGGCGTTCGCAGTTCAGCACGCCGCCGCCGGCCGCGAAACCGACATCAGTCAGAGACCGATATGGGCTTGAGTAGCCATGGCTGAAATCCAGGACATCCAGCGCATCGAGCGAAACGTCCGCAGGATGATCGACCTCGGCGCTCCGGCCGAGGACATCGACGCCTATTTGGGCGAAGAAGGGACGACACAAGAAGCGTTCCGCGCCGCCATGATCGAGCGCAGGCCGCCAAAGGATGACCGCGGCTTCATGGAGCGCTCGGGGCGTGCGCTGGCGCTTGGGACACGCCATGTTGCCGAGGGCCTGGCAAGTCCGTTCCTGGCGGTGAACGATGCCATCGGCGGCGCGGTTGGATTGGGGAGCGGGCAGCAGACCTTTTCGCGCGCCCTCGACTATGTGTTCCCGCGGCCTGAAACCCCGTCCGAAAAGTTCGTCGGCCGGGTCGCCGAAGGCGGCGCGGCGGCGCTTGCACCGATGGGTGCCGCTCGGGCTGTCGGCCAAGCCCTCGGGCCGGTCGGCCGATCCGTCGCCCAGGCAATGCAGACCGCGCCCTCCGCGCAGATGTCGGCCGGCGTCGGCGCGGGCCTCGGCGGCGCAACCTCGCAGGCCCTATTTCCCGGCAATCCATATGCCGATCTGGGGCTTTCGCTGGCCGGCGGCGTGGGCGGTTCCGTCGTTCCAGCGGTGGCCGGGGCCGTCCGGCAAGCGGTCCCGTCGATATTTCAGCCCTTCACGCAACGCGGGCAGCAGGAAATCGTCGGCCGCGTGCTGAGAGATTCCTCGTCCTCGCCCGAAACCCTCGTCTCTCGCCTTGATGATGCAATCGCCACGCCCCCGAGGGTGGCGGGCTCGCGGGCCACGACGGCGGAAATCGCAACCGACCCGGGATTGGCGACGCTCGAGCGCGGCGTGCGCCAGTCCGTTCCGAATGTCAGCAGCGACTTCGCCTTGCGCGAGGCCGAGCGCAACACGGTGCGCCAAGCCGCCCTGAGAGAGATCGGCGGCGACGGTCCTGGTGCGCCGGCCGTCGCCGAGGTTATCGCAGCCCGCCGCGCCGCGCTGGAAAACGAAGGCCGGATGCTTGCGGAAGATTTGACTGATTACGCCAGCCGGAAGGCGCAGGAACTTGGCCCCGGCGTTGCCCCTGAAATGGCCGGGGGAACAATTCGGAAGATTTACGACAAAGCATTGGCGAAGGCGAAAATTGCCGTCCGCAATGCATACGATCTGATCGACCCTGACGGATCGTCGAGCATCCAGATTTTCGGCGTCAAGCGCGCGGCGCAGGATGCGAAGGCCAAATATTTCGGCGAGGGGTCCGGCGGCGCTTCGGGGCAGATCAAGACGCTGCTCGATACGGTCGAGGGCATCGGGGATAACAAGAACTTCGCCCCCTGGCGTGTCCTGCAAAGCGTCCGCGCCCAAGCCAATGCGGTGCTCGGCTCGGCGGCTGCGCAAGAGGACCCGCGCATCGCTTCGGTCGCGAGGCAGATCAAGGATGCGGTCGACGCCGCATCCCAGGCGGCGGCCGAGAAGGGTGGCAGCTTTACCACTGACCAGGCGGCGGCGTGGCGGCGGGCGACTTCGCTACGCAAGGAAATGGGCGAGACGTTCCAGCGCGGCGCGTCCGACCGGATTGGGCAGATGAAGGCCCCCGGCGAGCCTAAAGTTCCGACCTCCGCCGTGCCCGGGCAATTCTTCAATTCCGGCCGCGGCGCGTTCGAAGATGCGGCAATGTTCCGCAAGACCTTCGGCGACAACCCGAAGGCCATGCAGGCGTTGATTGATAGCGCGGTGTTCGATCTTCGCCGCGCGGCGACCGGGGCTGATGGCGTCACGCTCGACGCCAAGCGTCTGGATGGCTGGTTGAAAAGCAACCGCGCGGCGCTTCAGCAGTTCCCCGAACTGAGCGAAAAGGTTTCAACCGCAGCGCGGGCGCAAAAGTTGGTCGACGAGGCGGTTGCCCGAAACGGGGTGCGGCTTGCCGAACTGGACAAATCGGCGGCGGGCGTATTCCTCAAGCAAGACCCGGACGCCGCCGTTGCAACGATCCTCGGCAGAAAGTCCGCGCAAAAGGACATGGCCGATTTGATCGGAAGCCTGGGCGGGGATCAGAGGGCATTATCCGGGCTGCGCCGGGCGGTGCTGGACCACGCGCTCGACAAGGCGCGGGTGTCAACCCTCGATGCGGCCGGCAATCAGTCCTTGTCGCCGGCCCGGTTCGCGGCATTCGTGGCCGACAACGAAGCCACGCTAAAGCCGCTTTTCAGCGCGTCGCACATGGCGGCACTCAAGAACATCGCCCGCGACATGCTGGAACAGACCTACCCCGCCACGGCCGGCACGGTCAGAGGTTCGCCGACTTATCAGAACATGACGACGGCCAATTTCCTGGCTCGCGTCACGGGCGGGCTGGTCGATCCGAACAATAGCTTCGTGGCATCGGTCATGCGGCCGGTGGCGTGGCTCTATAAGGTGCCGCAGCAGCAGATGGAGCGCCTGCTTTCCGAGGCGATGCTCGATCCTTCGCTGGCGCGGGGCCTGGCGGCGAAGGCGACGCCAACGGACATTAGACGGCTAGGCGATGTTCTCAAGGCGCGCGTGACAGCAACCATGCAAGGTGCCACAGCAGCAGCACTAACGTCGCCAATGCAAGAATGAACTTGACTACCCGGCCCGATGTAATCATGCCCGCAGTTTAGCATTAAACACATCTTCGCAACAGCATAGCCCCGCCTTTTGGCGGGGTTTTTCTTTGGAGGTCCTTCGCATGGCTTGGTCTGGCTCCGGCACGTTCACCCGTGCGATCACCAGCCTATCGGTCTCTGGCTCGGGCCTGTGGGCGGCCGTCAAGGCGCTGTCCGGGCACAACACGATCCGCTCCGACGACCACGACCTGCACGACCAGGATCTGGCGACCGGCATCGACGCCTGCCTCGCCAAGAACGGCGAGAACGCCATGACCGGCAACCTCAACATTGGGTCGAACCGGATCACGGCGGTTGCCGCCGCGACGGCCAGGACGGACGCCCCGAGGGTTGCGCAGATCCAGGACGGCGGCGTTGTCTACGCAGCGGACGGTGGGTCGGCCAACACCTACACCCTGACCCTGGCCCCGGCGATAACGGCCTATGCTGCAGGACAGGTGTTCTGGTCGCGCATCGCAACCGCCAACACCGGAGCCTCCACCCTCAACGTCAACGCGGTCGGCGCCAAGGCGATCCGCCGACGGGATAATTCCGCGCTGTTGGCAAACGACCTGATTGCGGGACAGATCGCGGGCTTTGCCTACGACGCGACCTCGGACAATTTCGAACTGCTCACCCCGGTGGGCCAGCCCATGGGGCTGGTGCGCAACGCGCAATCCGCCAACTACACCCTCCTGGCAACGGACATAGGCGCGCTGGTCGACTTCACGTCGGCGGTCACGGCTACCCTGACCGCGGCGGCGACCGTTGGTGCGGGGTACTACGTCACGATCCGCAACAGCTCGACCGGACAGGTGACGATCTCCGGCACGGTCGACAGCCTGACGAACCTGATCCTGGGACCGCTTCAGTCGATCACGGTCTATTCGGACGGCTCGAACTACAAGTCGATCAGCGGCACCAATCTAGGCAGGCAGACCATCGGCGCTCCGTTGCAGGCATGGACCGCCACGACGACCAGCGGCGCAACGTCGGTCACGCTCGAGACCGGCGCCAACGACAACATGGTGGTTGGCTTCCGGTTCCTCGGATCTGGCACCGAGAAGATTCAGCTATTCATTCCCGCCCCCCATGGCGCCGACGACGGCAAGCTGAATGCCAGCTTCACCGATCACATGGACAGCGGCAGCTCGGCAACTGCTATCTATGCGCTAGAGGCCCTGGCCTTCGGCTCGGGCGATGCCTTGGACCTCGCGTTCGGCTCGGCCGAATCCGCGGCATTGTTCCATAGCGCTGCATCCGCCCAATACGAGGGCTCGATCACCAACGTTACTGTCGCCAATGCCGGGGCGACCAAGAAGTGGTGGCTGGTGCAGTTCAGCCGGGTTGGTGGTCATAGCTCCGACAACGCCGGCTCGACCGTCGTGCGCGCACTCAAACTCTTTTATCGGATCAACCGCCAGTCGGACGAGGCGGCGTAATGCCTTTGACGGTGCCGGCCGCGCAGGCGGCGGCGAACGTCGCGTCCTGTCTCGCCCGAGGTCTGCCCATGCTGGGAAACTCTCCGGTGGTTCTGTGCGGTCCCGGTCCGTCGCTGCTGGAAACCTGGCCCAAGGTTGCCGATCTGGCCCGTCAAGGTGCCGAGATATGGGCGCTCAAGGGCACCTGGAGGTTTCTGGTCTCGCAGGGGATCAGGCCCGACGTCGTGGCCCTGATGGACCCGCATCCGAGCCAAGTCAAATACACGGCGGGGGCTCCCGCTGGGATGGCCTGGTATGTGGCGACGCATTGCGATCCGTCGGTGTTCGAGGCGCTTAATTCGCAAAGGGTGGTCGCGTGGCACGCCGGAAGGTCGCCGCATGTCGGGCCGGGCGATCACATCGTCAGCGGCACGCGGGACATTCTGACCCGAGTCCTGGCCATCCTGGTCTATCAGCGCAGACCGATCGTCACGCTGGCGGGCTGTGATTGCTCCTGGCGTCCGCTCGGCGGTTCGCATGTCTACGAACTGGCGCGCGGCTTCCTCGATCAAGAAATGATCAGGACGGTGACGCACGAGGGCGTCTCGTGGATGACCACGCCGAAGATGGGCGAGGACATCCAACTGATCGTACAGTTGATGGCCGACCGCAAGGACGATCCGACGCTGCCCGAGATCGAGGTGTTGGGCGACAGCCTGCTTGCGTCGGTCGCGCGGGCGTGGCGCGCATGGTCCGCGGGACCGAAGGACCGGCCTTTCGAGTACGGCGACGAGTTCAAGCGGGCCTATCACAGACCCATGCTCTCCGGCCTCGATTTTCTCGACGACGACGACTTGCTGACGGTGGCAGCCGAATAGGAGAGATCATGCCCACTTACGATTTCGTCAACATCGGGAGCGGCGACGTTCTCGAAACGAAGACGCTCGACCAGATCCCGGCTCTTTTGCCCTCGGCCAAGGGGGGGCGGAATTGTCAGTGGTTCACCAGGGTCGACAATCCGGATTTGTTCGACGCCTTGACGCAGACACGCGCGGTGTCCGGAGCGAGCCTGGATCAGAACGCGCGGACGCGGACGATCACCTATTCCGTGACCGACCTCTCGCTCCCCACCGCGAAGGCCAACGCATCGGCCAGAGCCAAGACGGTTTGCGAGACGAAGCGGGCTTCGTTCCTGACGGCGGGGAATGGGAAGGCCTTGGAGTACAGGGAGAAGGCTGCCGAGGTGACGCGCTGGGCGACCACGGCGGCAGAGAACAAGACGGCGGCCAACTTCCCCTTGCTGAACGCGACCGCGGTCGGGCGCGGTCTTGCCGATCTGACGGCCGCGCACGACCTGATCTCCGCCACGCTTACCTTATGGCGCTCTCTCGGTGCGGCGATCTGCCAGGCCGAGGACACCGCAACGACGGCGATTTTCGCGGCGAACAATTGTGCCGCGGTGCGAACCGCGATGGCAACGCTGGCGACGACGCTGGCGGGCATCGGAGCTGATCCATGTTGAGCGTGACGCATTTGATCGGGTTCGGACGTGGGGGCGGCGGCGTCCCGTCAAAGAACACCTATTCCATAGATCTGGATGGATCGAACGACTATGGCACGTTCACGTCGCCTGCCGCAGCACCCTTCTCGATGGTCTGCCGGGTTCGCGGCGACAACGTGGCGACCGAAAACTATCTCACCCTGATGTCCATCGGCACCTTCACGATGGCGACGGGCGTTAGCGGAAACAAGTTCGGTGTTCACGTTCCAGGTGTTGGTCGCGTGCGTAGCGCCACGGCTCTATCGAATAGCACTTGGTACATGCTCGGCTACACTCAGATCAATTCCACAACATTCAACGCCACCAACACCAAGCTATACCTCAATGGCGCGGCCGAAACCGGGACAGCCATGGATGCGTCAAGCCCGGCTAATTATGCCGGAGCAACCGCATATGTTGGATCTTATTATACTACATCATATTTCTGGAACGGGTTGCTTGCTGAAATGGCACTGTGGACATCGGTACTGACCGCCGCCGAAATGCTGGCGCTCTACAATGCCGGCCCCGGAGTGCTCTACACGGCCAACTTCGGCGATTACGTCAGCGCGGCGAATCTCTATGCGCAATGGTTGTTCGAGGAAGGAACCGGGACAACGGTTGCCGACGAATCCGGCAACGGTCGCACGCTGACGCTGGTCGGCACGCCGAGCTGGTCAACCGACAATCCGTAAGTGGCAAGCCAGCGTTATCACGTCCACGAGGCGGGCGAGGGCTTCCGCGCCAACCCGACACCCTATCATCATTTCCGATTGGGCATCGGCGAAACCACGGCGCGTCCGTTCAAGCTGCTGGTGCCGATCCTACACGACAGCTTCGGCGACTTCGCGCTGGCCGTTCACTTGGCCCTGCAATACGCCGCCCGATTCCGGCATTCGCTGACCACCTTCGCATTCTTCGATAATCGGCCCTACAAGCACGACCTGATCCGGCTCTATCCGTTACCGACGAAGGTCATGGCCCTCCGGTCTCGTGACGCCATGGCGCAGATCAACCCGCTGGTCTTCGCTCCGGCTCACAAGCTCAATGGGAAATACCGATCGGCCAGGGACATCGTCGACGATCCACGCTGGCATGACATGGTCTTTCCCTGGATGCACCAGCAGCACGTCGCGCACGACCTGGACATGCTGCCGCTCAGGATTCCCGAGGGCGAACTCTCTCAGCTTCACGCCGGACTGATCGGTCTGGGGCTCGATCCCAATAGGTGGTTCGCCTGCATCCACTGGCGCGAGCCGACCTATCGCTACAAGCCGATCGCCAATCTCCGCGACAACGATCCGCAACGCTATCTCCCGCTGATCGACCACATCATCGGCATGGGCGGGCAGGTGGTCAGGATCGGTCACCCCGAGATGGCTCACGCCGCACCAAGGTCCGGCTTCGTCGACCTGGCCGTCATACCGGATTCCACGCTGCTGCAAGCCTACGCGGCGTCACGAGCCCGGTTCTGCGTGTCCGGCACTGGCGGCGGCGCGTGCCTGATGTATCTGTTCGGCACGCCTACGGCCTCTGTCGACTGCATCGGATGGTTCGACGGGTCCTATGGGCAATACCTGCTGACCCAGGTGCTGACCACCCCGGAAGGGCAAACGCTGGAACAGGAATCGCTGTTCGAGTCCGGGCTGATGAACCAGCGCGCGCTTGAAATGGCGATGGCGGAACGGCCTGGGTTCAAGCTCGAGCAGCGCAGCTCAGCGGAGATCATGGCTGTCGCTGACTTCATGCATCGCATCATCGGGGATTGCCCCGGATGGAGAACGCCGGTCACGCCCGAACTAGAGCCTGACAATCGCTTTGTCTGGCCGATGCGGGGCGGGATACGCCCGCGCTTCATCGATCTGTAGGAGGTCCGCATGAGGGGACCGCTCGCCGCCCTGCTCCTGCTCGCCCCTATCTCCGCGCTTGCGCATGGGGATGCTGCATGGATTCGGGACAACCCTAAAACCGCATGGTGCTGCAATGAGAAAGATTGCGGCATTGCGCCGGCTGACGCCATCACCCGCGTCGACGGCGGCTGGCAGGTCATCCGCACCGGGCAGGTGATCCGCGACGGCGACCCGAGTATCTACCCAAGCCCCGACCTGCATATCTGGTGGTGCCGGTGGCCCGATCCGAACAACGTCCGCTGTCTGTTCATTCCGCCAGCCGGGAGTTGAGCCATGCGCCAGATCATCGGACGCATCCTGTTCTTTCTCGCCATCGCCCTGGTGCTGCTAGCCTTCGTCGCGTCGGCCCGTGCGCAGCAGCCTTCGCAATGCGGCCCCTATGCCATGATGGCGGAGGGACTCGCAAAGGAATATTCCGAACGTCTCGCCTTCGTGGCGCTGGCTCCCGATGGCCGACGGATCGAACTGTGGGTTTCGCCGGCGGGGGAAACCTTTTCGCTGGTGATCGAGCATCCGGCATTGCCGGGTATCGCGTGCATGATCGGCTCCGGCTCGGATTTCCGCGTCGCGCCCGACATGGCCAAACCGGGCCGGGGGGCATAGATGAGCGACGGCCTCGGGACGCAGCGCGATCTCGGCAAGCTCGAGGCGGAAGTGCACCAGCTCCAGCGCGACGTGACCGAACTGAGGGGTGACGTTAAGGAGCTCATGGTCACGATCAGCGAAGCCAAGGGCGGGTGGCGGACATTGATGCTGGTCGGCGGTGCGGCGGGGGCCGTTGGTGCCTTGCTCGCCAAGCTCATCCCGTTCATTCCGATGCGGTGACGGGCGATGGCCAGACGCCACCACTACGACACTCTGTCGGTCGAGGACATCCGACGCACCCTGTGCGCGTGGCGCGAGCACGACGGCAACGCCAGCGCCGCCGCGCGCGAATTGAAGATCTCCCCGACCACGCTCTACCGCCGCCTTGCCCTTGCTGTGAAGCGCGGGCTTCTGCCGGCGGACGAACTTCCGGGCGGTTCCATGAGCCAGATCAATCGCGCCGCAGCAGGCGGCAGAAATCCTGGTATGGCCGAAGTGATGGACATGGTCAGGAAGCCGATGGAGCGGCCGACGCTACCCGACGATCTGCCCCCGGTCGACGAACTGATCGAGCGGCGCAAGCGCGAATATCAGCGTCACGACCAAGCGCAGAGGGCAAGACAGCTCATTCCGGTCAAGGTCAAGACCGACGGCCCGATTGCGATTGCCCATTTCGGCGATCCGCATGTGGACGACCCTGGCACTGACATCGCTACGCTCGAGCATCACGTCTCCGTGGTCAACAAAACCGAGGGCATGTTCGGGGCCAACGTCGGCGATCTATCCAATAATTGGATCGGCCGGCTCGCCAAGCTGTACGGCGAGCAGAGCACGTCGGCCAAGGAAGCGTGGCGGCTGGTCGAATGGCTGGTGAAGTCGTGCGACTGGCTCTATCTGCTTGCCGGCAACCACGACCTGTGGTCCGGGGCTGGAGACCCTGTGCGCTGGATCGCGTCCCAGCAGGGAATCGCCTACGAGGAATGGGGCGCGCGCCTCGGCTTGGCGTTCCCCAACGGCCGACAGGTGCGCGTCAATGCTCGCCACGACTTCATCGGGCATTCGATGTGGAACACGGCCCACGGCCCCGCCAAGGCCGCGCAGATGGGCTGGCGCGACCACATCCTGACCTGCGGGCACAAGCACACGTCGGGCTATCAGATGCTCAAGGACCCGGCGTCCGGGCTCGTGTCCCACGCCCTCCGGGTGGCCGGGTACAAGATCCATGACAGGTATGCCCGCACCACCGGCCTGCCCAACCAGAACATCACGCCCGCTTCGGTGACGATCATCGACCCTCGATATGCCGATGACGACGTGCGGCTGGTCACGGTCATTCACGACGTCGAGATGGCGGCCGACTTCCTGACCTTCCTGCGGCGGAGGCGGAAATGAGACGCCTCGTTCTGATCGAGTGGAAGGACGCCGCCGGAGGGGAGCGATCCGGCTGGAAGCCGATTGCCGAAATGGCCAGGGACAAGCCGCATTCGTGCAAGTCGGTCGGCTGGATCGCGCACGAGGACGACAAGTGCCTCGTGCTGGTTCCGCATACCACGCGCGACGATGACGGCGACGGGGAAATCCGAATACCAAAGGACTGGTGCCAGAAGGTCACGGACCTGATCGAGAAGCCCAAGGGGCGCGGGAAATGACCTGCCGCACCGCGATCAACCGGGCGGACGACATCGAAGCCCTGGCGCACGAAGCGGGGCTCCTCGAACAGCGGGGTTACCACAAAGCGGCCCGCGAAATGCGCCGACGGATCGATACCAAGCTCGGGCGCCCGCGATCAAACATCGAGGAGGACATGCTGAGCAATTCGGAGCACTGCGGGCACTTCGGCCCCTACGTCGTCCAGGAGCCATGCGGCGGGCAAATTACCATCGTGTTCAACCACGGCACGCAGAAAGAGGCGGTGAGCGTGGACGCTGCTTATGTGCTGTGCGACCACCTTTTGCGGGCGGCGAACAGCGCGAAAGAGGCTGAGCGGAAGGCAGCTATCGTTATACGCAAACCGCAGGATACGGATAACGAGGAATGACGATGAAACGGCAATCAATCGACACGTCGACGGCGATGTGTCGCCCGCGCGGACGTGTGCGATGAACCCCGACCGCTACACGGTGCGATACATGGCCTGGTCCATGGCGTGCTCGATGGCGCTCAACGGTCGGCTCGAACCGCCCGAGGTGCTGCGCATCGCCAAGGCGTGGGAGAGATGGCTCTTGTCCGCGCTGCCCCAGGCGGCCAAGGGCGCGGTTGTGAACCTGCACCCCACGGAGCCGGCGGCGTGACCGACCAGCCCAAGTTCGACGAGCTCGGCACGCTCGCGCGCACGCTCTACGGCGAGGCCCGCTCCCTCGGACGGGCGGGCATGGAGGACGTGTCGAGCGTCGTCATGAATCGCCACGACCTCGCTCGCCAGGGCTTGGTGACGTGGTGGGGCAGGGATGTGACACAAATCTGCCTCCGCTCGGCGAATGGCTGGGCGCAGTTCTCGTGCTGGAACCCGACCGACCTGAACCGCGCCAAGCTGTTCAGCGTGACCGAGACGGATCTGCACTTCGCGCTGGCGCTCGAGATTGCCCGCGCGGCGCTGGATGGCGAGATCGACGATCGGACCAATTCGGCGGACCACTACTGCACGCCAGCGGTCGCGGACAGGACATCATGGGCCAAAGGCCGTCAGCCCGTTTATCGAACAGACGGCCACTGGTTCTTCCGCCTCTATAGCGAGGCGGGAGAGCTGATCCACGTTCTCGAACCGGAGTGAAAACATGGACACGAAATCGTTTCTGAGAAGCAAGACGCTTTGGGTTAACTTCATCGCCTTCGTGGCGATCGCGGTGCAGATCAAGACCGGCTTTGCCATCTCCCCCGAGTGGCAGGCCATGATCCTGACCGGCGTCAATGGCGTGTTGCGCGTTGTGACCAAACAGGAGCTTGGTGCGTGACCGGCGTCGCCCTCTACGGCGCCATCGGCCTGGCGCTCGCAGTTCTGCTCGGCATGACGGTCCTGCTCGCCCGCATGGGGGGCAAGGCCGCCGCCGAGCGGGACATGGCCAGGGACAAGGCGAAGCAAGCGGAGAAATCCAATGCGATCGACGAAGCTGTCGCTCGTCTGCCTGACGCTGATCTTGACCGCGAGCTGCGCGGGCGGCGATGAGTGCGCTTGGGCGAAGCGGATCACGGTCAATGACCTCGACGTGATTACGCGGGCCACCGCTCAGCAGATCGTGGCGCACAATCGCAAAGTCGAAGCGATGTGCCGATGATCCTCGATCCCGCTTTCCTGGCCGGCCTGATCTTCCTGGCGATCTGCGTCGGCGGTCTCGTGGTCATGAGCATGGGGGACTGGATCTGATGGAGTTCATTCTTTGGGCTGTGATCATCTGGCTGGTCTGGCACGCGCTGTCGAGGCGATGAGTACCGCGATCTACGTCGCCCAAATACTGCTGGCCATCGAACTGTCGGCCGCGCTGTACCGCGTGCCGCGGGGCGGGCCTAGCCGCGAGGTGTGGGCGGCATACCTGCCGGCATGGGCCATGCGGGTCTGGGGTTCGACGGTCGCCAGCGGGATATGGGCTGGCGTCTCTGCGTTCGCGCTGACCTGGGCGACGGGGGCACCGTGGTGGCTGGTGCCGATCGTGGCCATCGCCCTGTTTGCCGGCGAGGCCCCTGGATACCCGAAGCCGGGCTACGGCTCTGCGGGCGTCGCGGTCGGGCCGATGACCAGGCGCGGGTTGCTGCTGCTCAATCCCCTGATGGGCGTTCTGTATTGGGCTTTCTGGCGCATCGCGCACGATGGCCCTGGGGAGTCGAGCGGCAGGCTCAAGCGCATCGTCTGCCTGCCGGGCACCGAGTTCCCGTTCCTTGACGGCTGGTCGGCCTGGGCGGAGTGGTTCTGTGGTCGCGTCACCGCGGCGAGCTATGTCGTGGTCTTGATCATGCTAAGTCAGACGGTGCGATTTTTCACCGGATAAGGACGGCGATCTGCGAATAATTGGCCGTTAGATAGCGCGCCGCTGGCCTTGACGGGCCGGCGGCGCTTTTGTCGATTCAAGGCTACCTTATGCGGTCTTTCATTCGCAGCCTTACGCGGTTGTGCTTGCGCTGAGAGCGCCACTCTGCGGCTTGCAGCCTGAAAAAGTCGTTCTTCTCGAGATCGAACTGGCTCACCATTAACTCGCACTGAAGACCTCGCCAATTAAATTGCGTGGCTCCCCGCAAATGGTCCCGGACGTAAATGATATCTGCGGCGGAAATTGAACTGTCCCGATAGTGGTTGGCGACCCAGTGGCGCAAGGCCGCGCGCCTCCCGTTTTCGGGAGCGTCTCGGTCGCGGAATAAGGCGAGGCAGCCAGTTGGGTTTGTTGGCAGCACCAGCCTCGGGCCTCCCACGCCGGAACCAAGCGCGACGTGCCACGAATAGCGGGCCGTTAGCACAGCGGCGAGGCTGATTGCTATTGTATTCTTAATCTCCGTCGCGTCCGATTTTGAGCGGGTGTAGTTCGAGTTCCCCTTACTGCTGACGATGGTGTTGCCTATGTCAGTCCACTCGCCGCCAATCAGGCCGCAAAGCGTGTTTTGAGCCCACCATGTTCGGTGCTCCGTCAATTGCCCGTGGCTAAGGACCAGCATCTTCGGCGGCGCGACTTTGACCTTGCCGCGCACCTCGTAAGACGAGACGGAGGAAATGCGCGCCATGAAGTATTCATCATTTTCCTTCGGAACGAGCGTGGCGAAATCAACCGGCCAAACGGATTCGGTTTGTTCGTGTGCATCTCCTGTCACCAGATAGAACCGGCTGGCACCCTCGCAATCTTCGGCCAGTTCATCGACGAGATGGTAATCGCAGCCCCACAGGTCGCTATGGGCATTGATGTAAGTCCCGATTGTGCCGGGCGTCTTGTCATCGCGGGCGCTTTCCGCAAAGCGATCCAGAATGTCATTGGCGGCGTCTTCAATCTTCCGCCGCAGCCCTCTCGGCGCGGGTTGTTGTCTTGGCGCGGGTTCTGCTTTTGCTCTCGTTGATTCCGGCGCGGGCGGTGCGGTCACGGTCGAAATGGGCGAGACGGGCTGTCGCCGCTCCCCCCATCCAAAGATCCGTCGAGCGATGCCCTTGATTGATTCCCAAACGCCGATTGGTGGTGATCCGGTCTGAAGCGTCATTCGCCCTCTCTCGTCGCGCGTGCGGATGGTGAAGCCGGTGCCCGACTAGGGGTGCACCCCAGTAGTACCGTTACTCACGGGCCACTCAGACCAGCGCCGCATTGCTGCGAACCGGCTTCACGATCCGCCCCGGCCTCAACTCTTCGTTAGTCAACCAAATGCTCCAATTGTTCCTCCATCGCCTTCACGCGCTCGCGCAGGGCATCGCGCTCGGCGATGAGGGCTGCGATAGCGTCGGCAGCGGCCAAGCGAAGTCCGTTTAGCGCTCCGTGTGGGACGGCCTGCTCGCGCAATCTCCGCACCAGCGCGTCGGCGCGGCCCTGCGCATAGGTGCGCTTCGCTGGCTTGCTCATGTCAGCCCTCTCACTTTCGCTATGTCGGCGCGCGTTTCGGGGGTCATGGCCTGCCTCCCTTCGCGCGCTCGCGGCGCTGGCGGAAATAATCACCCAAATCTCTCCGCCTGTGCGGATGCCATCCTTGAGTTCGGCAATGCTCCATCAACTCCCGCTCGATCTCGTCCAGATCGACGGCCGGCGCGGTGAGGCGGGATTTGACGACTTGCCATGCTTGCGCCGCTGGCGACGCACCATTGATTGCGCTGCCGAAATGGCTATCCAGCACTTCGACTGGATCGGGCGCGACTTTCGCGACAAACTCGCGAACGTCTCGCTCGGTGGCACAATCGGGCAATCGATCAAGGCAATCCTTCAAGAGCGTCATCGCCTCATCGAGCAGGGCTTGCACGTCACGGTCGGTCATCCTCTCTCCCCCTCAGTCTGCCGGGGTGGCGATAGGTAGCGCTCTTTCGTTCAAATGAACCTGTTTTTGCGAACGTCCAGTGAACTATGTTGCGAAAACGACGTTGCTGGGTGCGCAGAAAGCCAAGGAAAGCGCCACATTGCGAGGGGGCCTGTTCCTTGACATGGTAGGGGTCGCAAGTTCAATCCTTGCTGCGCCCACCAATCACCGCAAGGGTTTCTGCCGTCTCTTAGGTAGTTCCCCTTTGAACATTTGCACCTTCTGCGGCGGCTCCAACTCCAGGGCCGCCGCAGCGCTTTTCAGGTAATCCGGGCTATATCGTGCATAGACCCGCTCGGTGACGGCGGTCGATGTGTGCCCGAGATACTGACTGATCTCGCTCATGGGCGTGCCGGCCTCGGCCATCCACACGGCGGCGGTGTGTCTCAGCACATGCGGGGTGACGCCCTCGAGTTCGGCGCGCTGGCATGCCCCAGCGAATCCCTTCTTGACCGACGCCACCGGCCCGCCGGCATACTCGATCACGTAATCCGACGTCGCCCCCTCACGGGCCAGCACGAGGGCCTGGCGGGCGGTCTCGTTGATCGGCACCACAGCGCGCCCCTTGTTGCCGACGCTCGGGCCGAGATTGATCCTGCCTCGGTCCAAATCCACCGATGACCATTTCAGTTGACGCAGGGCCGATGCTCGGGCGGCGGTCGTCAGCGCCAGAATGACGAACAGGCGGATATGATGGTCGCGGCATGCCGAGACCAGCCGGCCGGCTTCCTTGCGCGTCAGGAAGCGGGATTTGGGCGGTGGCGGAGAGGGCAGTTCGATCTCTGCCGGGGTCCGCTTGTCGTGCCACTTGAGCGCCGCCGACATGATGCCGAGTTGCTTGCGGATCGTGCCGGCGCTGAGCGGGCGCGCGGCGTGTGCGTCCATCCTCTTGCGCGCGTAGTCTCGGCAGAGTTGGCGGGTGATGCCCGAGGGTTTTCGCTTGCCGAAAAACGATTCCGCCGATCGCCACGACAGGGCCATGGCCTCGGGGTGGGCAATCCTGTCCTTCCTGTCTTTGAGGTATGCCGAGACGATCTCGCTCACGGTCGCGTTCTCCGCCGGCTTCAGGCTGTCGTCTTGCCAGCGCTCGAAAGCTGCTTGAGCTGCAGCCTGGTCCGCCGTGCCAAGGCTAGCTCGTCGTGACCTTCCCCGGTCGTCGCGCCAGTAGATGCACCAGACGCCACGATAGAGCTTGAGCCGCTTTCCTGTTGGCATTGCCCCGCCTCGAACCGTTCGACCTCCAGTTGCCGGATGCGGATTAAACGCCCCAGGCGGAAGGCTTGCAACCGGCCGGCGGCAACCAGCCTGCGGACGTGCATCGGGGTGCAGTCCCAACGTCGGGCCAGGGTTTTCGGGGTGAAGGGCTTGGCAGGCTGGGTCACGACCGCTCCGTGACCGTCTCGGGCTGTTCGCCGGCAAAGACCTCGTGCGCGGTCGCCAGCCTCGTGAGTATCCAGCGCACCACGGGGACGGCCATGCTGTTGCCGATCGCGCGATACCTGGGGCCGTCCGCCGCAGGCTTGCTGCGGTAGGTGATGGCCGTCCAGCGGTCGGGGAATCCCTGAAGGCGCTCGCATTCGAGAGGGGTTAATCGTCTCACCGCGCTAGTCAGGCAAACCTCGCTTTGGCTGTTCTGGGTGAAGGCGACGGCCACCTGCCCGCCCGCGTTGGCATGGCTTCCGTCGTAGTTCATGGCGCGCAGTGTCGGTGCAGTCGCTATCGACTCCGCGCGCCATATCTCTGGCGCGCAGCGTTTGAGCGATCAGGTTCTCCGCCGTGTCTGCGTCGTTGCGATACCCGCTCCCCCTTGCAGAGCCCGAAGCAATTGGGCGGGCAACGTCTTCCCCCGCTTCTCGGCGCGGCGGAGAATGCCCTTGCAGGCTTTCGGGCTCAAAAAGTACCGCTCCGGCACGTCGCCAGTCTCCAAGATATCCGACAACGAAGATGCGACGGCGCCGCTGTGGTGTTCCGGCAAACTGAGCGTCAAGGATTCGGTAGGCCCACCCATACCCGCATTCGCCCAGGAGCCCGAGGAAGGCTCCAAAATCCCGCCCGTCGTCAGACGACAGGAGGCCGGGGACGTTCTCGAAAACCAGCCATGGCACCCGAAGCTCGTGAGCCACGCGAAGGGTGACGAGGGCGAGGTTGCCGCGCGGATCATCCAGGCCGAGTCGCTTTCCCGCCACGCTGAATGATTGGCACGGGCTGCCGGCGACGAGGACATCGACAGGCTCAACTGATCTCCAATCGACTTTGGTGACATCGCCAAGGTTTGGCACTCCCGGAAAACGGGTCTTGTGAACCGCCGACGCGAACGGATCGATCTCGGCCGCCCATCGCCAGTCGATGAACGGGGCCGCGCATTCGGGAGCGCCGATGCCGGAGAACAGAGTCCCGCCCTTCATGGCCGGGCCATCTGGTGGAACCTGAAAACCACCCGCCTCATTCCCTCGACA
>Ga0194128_10001872_pt1 | contig 35636 bp, 32 predicted proteins | sample TA2KigCa65mmetaG_FD_148650 | JGI IMG/M metagenome (GOLD analysis project Ga0194128, IMG submission 148650) | Freshwater microbial communities from Lake Tanganyika, Tanzania - TA2015037 Kigoma Deep Cast 65m | ecosystem: Environmental > Aquatic > Freshwater > Lake | place: Tanzania: Lake...
GATACCACGGGATCGGTGTGATTTCGAGCGCGCCATTAGATTTGCGTAGCGGCAGCACGTATTTGCCCGCGCCGACGTATCCAGACGACTTGCCGCATCCAAAAAGGTCCGCTAACCGTACCGTCTTTTTCGCCAGGCGGCTCAGTTCATCCGACTTGGCCCACAACACCTCGTCGACAGTAACGACCTCGCTCGGCGCTCCATTGGCGTCGCTCACACTCGCCACGACGTACGCTTCAGCGAGCAAGAACTGTGGTGTCGACAGAATCACCCGCGGAGAGTCGATCACCAGGTAAAGCAGGAAACCAAGCCAGCCCAGCAAGAGAAGTGCTGCGACGGCAACACGGGCCCTAGGAAATGTCATCGGCGCCATTCTCCGAGTCCGTTCGAATTTAGTCCTCTTCCATCACGATGCGAAAATCGTGCACCAGCGCGTCATCGAGATCGAACAAGTCATCGAAATCGGCACGATTGTCGTCCGGAGTGCGGCTCATTAGTTCGGCGTCGATTAGATTGAACACGACCTCGCCGAAGTCGCTCGTATTCCGCACACCCCACATGCGGAAGACGACCGGCGCCATCAGTCCGAATTCGATCCGTGCCAGGTGGCAGATACCTTCCACGAGCTGCCGAGGCGTGACGTGAAAGCTTGTGTCTTCCGTATGGGACGACTCATCACGGCCCAGCAGCTTTTGCGCATGTTCCAGGCCGTGGAAGACGAATTCGTAAACCTCGTAGGCATAGCGAGGATCGCGGCGAATAATCGGGTCCAACTTCTTGATGAATGTGGTCATTTTCCTTTGGACCCCATCACGCTTAAGACCTCGTCGGCATTGATCATCAAACGCCGGCCATCCTCAAATTCGACGAGCAATTTGCGAGCGAGAATCTCCTGGGCGATGACGCGTGCCTGCCCCTTGGCCGTCACGACGCGTGTGCCGGTGTTGGGGAGTTGCTGCTGAAATTCTTCGTAAACATCCTGTTCGAAGCGCAAACAGCATTTGAGTCGCCCGCAGCGGCCTGAAATCTTCGACGGGTCCAGCGTCGACTTTTGCAGCTTGGCCATCTTCATCGACACGGGCGGCATCTCGAGCATATGCGAATTGCAGCATACCGGTTTGCCGCAATCACCGTAGTCGGCGAGGAGCTTGGCTTCATCGCGTATGCCGATCTGGCGCATCTCGATGCGCGTGCGGAACTCGCGGGCCAAATCCTTGACGAGATCACGGAAGTCGACGCGTTTCTCTGCGAGGAAATAGAAGATGAGCCGCTCGCCGCCGAAGAGATGCTCGACATCGACGAGGTCCATCTGCAGCTTGCGTTCGAGAATGTAGTGGTTGCCGCGATGATAGGCGTCGGATTCGAGGGTCTGACTGTTCAAGAGTTGGGTGCGATCCTCGGCGGTCATGCGGCGCAAGATTCTGCCGCGCGTCGGTTCGTCGATGAACTCCATGGCCCGAGGCGTCGATTCGCACAAAACTTCGCCGATCTCATGTCCGCGCTCTGTTTCCACGACGACTTCGTTGTTGCGATGATAGACGATGTCCGAGGCCGGCTCGAAGTCGCCGAGCAATCGCATCACGCCATGGCGAACGATGTAGTGCATCATCTTCTTTTTTCGTCGCTCAGGCTAAGCGACAAAGGTACTTGCGGATACCGAGTTATCATACAACATCTGCCCGACGCCGTGCCAGGGGAAGCAGGAAACCCCAGCCGGCGCCGGAGAAAGAGGTACGTGCGATGATCCCGCAGCGTTGGCTGCCGTTGGCTGAACTCGTGGGCGCTCGTATTCGCGAGTTTGTGCGCGAGCCGGAGGTGATATTCTGGGTTTATGGCTTCCCGTTGGTGCTCGCGGTCGGGCTGGGTTATGCCTTCTCGAGTTCGCGTCCGGAATCGCCGGTCGTCGATGTCGCTCAATCGCCACGCGCCGAAAAAGTCGCAGAGCATCTGCGCAGCGAACGCTGGAAAGACGAGTCGCTCAAGGTCGATCTGCTTCCCGAAAACGAGTGCAAGGCCAGGCTCAAAAAGGGCAAGACATCGCTCTTCGTCGTCGCTCACGCCGACAAGATCGAATACGTCTATGATCCGGCTCGGGCCGACAGCACGCAGGCACGCTATTGGACGGAAGCGATCCTGTCGCGAAAGCACGACTCTGAAAATGCGATCAGCGAAACACACATCACCGAACGCGGCAGCAGGTACATCGACTTTCTCCTGCCCGGGCTGATCGGCATGAACATTATGGGCGGCGGATTGTTCGGCGTCGGTTTCGTGCTCGTCGATATGCGCGTGCGCAAGCTGTTCAAACGCTTGATGGCGACACCGATGCGGCACAGCGATTTTCTTCTATCGCTCCTCGTGGCTCGGTTGGTGTTTTTGTTGCCGGAGATGGCCAGCCTGCTGTGCGTCGGCTACTTCTGGTTCGATGTGCCGATCCACGGGTCGACTGTCACGCTGCTCGCCGTCATTCTGATCGGCGCGACGGCATTCTCGGGCATCGGGCTGTTGCTCGGCAGTCGCACGGAGAAGACCGAGACGGCGTCCGGGCTAGTCAACATGCTCATGCTGCCGATGTACATTTTTTCGGGAGTGTTCTTCTCGTCGAAGCGATTTCCTGACGAGGCGCAGCCAATGATTCAAGCGTTGCCGTTAACTCAGTTAAACGATGCGTTACGCGAGGTGATGCTGGAGGGAGCGAGCATCATGGATGTGAGCTGGCGGCTGGGAATTCTGTCGGCGTATGCGCTCGTGACGTTCACGCTGGCGCTATGGTTTTTCAAGTGGCGGTGAATATGCCGCTTGCGGCTTCGCGTTCGCAGGGCGCCAGTTGAACGCAAAGCCGCAAGCGGAAACGACGATTACACCGGATTCGCCACACGCCCGGCAAAGAGGATCCCGCCGGAGCGGTTGTCGCGAATGACGAAAACGAACGGATGGTCCGCATGGAAGTTCGCTGACGGAACTATGGGCCGAATCGGCGCCGACAGCGTTTTCATGATGACCGCCGTTGCCGCCGCCGCCTCGGTGCCTTTTTCGTGCACGTCGACGAACGCCTTGTGAATGACGTCGCTGATCATGAGCTTTTCCTGGCTCGTCATACCGCTGAAGTCAGCCGCCCGCGTGAAGGCGATCGGCATGCCCATGTCGGCCAGCGTCTGCTTCAAGCTGAACTGTGACGTGAACTTGAACTTGGGAAGCTTGACATCGACTTCGTACAGCTTCTTCGACTTCAGCCAGGCGTCGAGGTTCGCAGCGGTCAGCTTCAATTCCAAGTCCTTCAGTCCGTCCTTCTTGCGCGGAAGAATCACGAGCATCGACAGATCGTTCTGCTCGTAGGGGAGCTCAAGTAGCTGCGCCGTCTCGCCGTCGACGAACGAGTAATCGGCCTTGCGATGCATCATCATCGCCTGGACTTTACTGGTCGGCGTCGTCCAGAAATCGGCCTTCTTGGTCGCGCCGGCGAAGAACTCGTCCATCCAGGCAGCCTTGAAGTAGATCGCATTGGTCAGGACGAGCCGGGTGTCCAGGTCAATCGCGCCTTGCGGAATGAGGTCCTTGATCTTGCCTTGTGTCTGTTTGTCGATCCAGTCGTTGATGGTGACACGCGACGGCTCGGAAGCTCTGATGAAATCAAGCTCCTGCAGGCCAGCCCCGTAGTTCTTTTGCACGAGTTGGAGAAAATCAGGCCGAAACGCGCTGCCGGCTTGACCCCAGAGACGATTGGCGACGTTCAGCTTGTAGGCCCGCTCGCCGCCGACGCCGTTCTGCTGATTGATCAGCGCCGCAAAGGCTGCATGCAGCTTGTCCTCGGCCAGCGTGTAGCGCAGGGCTTTTGCCATTTGCTCGGCGGTCTGTCCACGCGCGCCAGCGTAGGTCATGCCGAGCGCTGTTGAGATGCTGTACGGCGAGTAGAACAGGTTTCCGTCCTTGGCCGCCAATTTTGCATACAGTTCCAGCGCGAACTGATTGTTGTCGGCGACGACCTTGCCGACGGCCGGCGACGGCAGCTTTCCCTGGCCATAGACGGAACCAACCGCCAAGAGGCAGAGCACGCTAGCCATTGCGAAAAACGATCTCATGTTGACTCCTTTTGGGTTGAAGACATGATTCTACCAGATTGACGATTTTCGTTTCCACATCGTTTGCAAAACGCAAAAAAAAACTGCTGGTGGCGTAGCGGAGGCATGCACTTGCTTGCGCGGCGTGCTGGCTCAATCGAAAGGCTCGATCTTCTCTCCGCCGCGCGGGGTGCCGAGCGCCTTCAGAACCTGCGGGCTGATGTCATTGCGGATCGTGCGGACCGATCCGTCGGCCATGCCGAACTGTGTGCCGCCAGGACTCGGTCCGCCGAATCCGTTGACGGTCGTGTTCAAGCCGAGTGCAGGGTCGCGCAGGCTACCGGGCTGCGCCCACGGTTTCAGGCCCGTCGTAATTTCACCGAAGAGAATGGTCTCCGCGGCGCTGTCGGTGATGTCCTTCAGGGCAATCGGTTTGGGCCCGAACACATGAATATTGCCTGCATAATGCATCAAGGGGTAGCCACCAGCTTCGCGTTCCTTGACCGATGGATGGAGGTACGGCGGTATCGACTCGCGCACGGCCTTGGCGTTCGCCGGCACGTCCCACGGTTTGTCGAGATCAATCTGTTTGAAAAGTGGTTCCTGATCAACGTAGGGCAGAATCAGCGTTGCCCAGCCATGCAAAGCTCGCCCCTGTTGATTGAACATGCCACCCGGAGGCAGCTCTTTTTTCACATGATGATGATTGTGCGCTGCTAGCACGATTTGCTTGAGATTGTTTTCTGAGACGCGCTTGGGAGTCGCCATGCGTGTGGATTGGGTGAGCCGCTCCTCGGTCGTCGCCAGCCAGAATACTTGATGCGTCACGCTGATCGCCGCGATACCGGCGAGGAAGAACATCATGATGATACCGACCAGCTTGAAGGTCCGCGACCAGGGCCAAACCGTGTCCTCCGAACGATGGGAGGCGAACCACTGGCCGAACCAATGCACGCCGATGATCAGCCCGGCGAGGCAGCCAGTGCACAGTCCGATGGCCGGCCAATCGACGGATCGTTCCAAGACGAGCCGAATCGGGTAAATCACCCAACCCGCCAGCAGGCGAAACATCATGTCGAATCCCGCGTCGCCGGGCAGCAAACCGCACAGGATCGCGATAATGGCGATGACGACGAGCAATTCGATGAGCGTGAAGGCGCGGCGCATGGGATGTCTCTTGTCTTGCCGCTTGCTTGTGGCGAGCGCGGCATGAACCCATCAGCGCAAATCACTTTGCCGCTGCAAAAACTCCGGCGTCTCAATGAGCCACACCGTCGTCCGTTGCAGGCCAACGCCGACAAGACCGGCTGCGAACATCAGGACGACCAATGCAATCAGACACATCGTCCAGCGCCACGACCACTCCGCCGGCCAAATCGTCGCATCATTCTTGGTCCGAATCGCATCGTAAAGCCAGGCAACGAAGTAATGCAGCGCGATCGTTGCCGCCAACACGAATACAACACCCGTCAGCATGCCGATCGGCTCGACCGTGATCCTCGGCACGACGCGTTCCGAAAATCGCCACCAGCCAATGAGCAGCGTCCAGCCGCCGTCGAGAAACGCTCCTGTCCACATCACAGACGCCATGGCAATCGGCAATAGCAGCATGGCCGCCAACAAGAAAAACATCGGCTCGATCAGCGTCCACGTCTTCATCGCTTCTCCGCCGGCAAGGCCTTGGCGATCTCGTCCGACGCCATCGTGCGAATCTCGCCGTCCACGCATAAGACCAGGCGCTCCGCTCCAAACAACTCCGGCTCGAACGCGAGCGGCATCTTGTCGTTGCCGCGCACGCCGGGCACATAGAGATAGCGAGCCTCCGTGGGATACGGCACGAGCCAGACGCCAACGGCGATGCTCGGCTCCGATGCGCTCGGCGGAAACTTGCCTGCGTTGGCGTCAGCGTATCTCCACAGGGCGTCCTTGAGCTTGGCGAGTTGATCCTTGCGTTCTTGCAGCTTCTTCGTCTTGTCCTCGTCCACGAGTTGATGTGTCGCCCCCTTTTTCTCCCACGCGCCCGGCGTCATGAGTTCACGCGCGCCGGAGATCATCGTCAGCACCAGGACGAACAGCAAGCCCCACAACGTCATCCAGCCCGAGCGCCTTGAAATAGCTGAGCTCCGGCAGAAACGTCCAGTCCTTGGCGAGGTAGTTCCAGAGCAGCATGATGAAGAGCGCGGAAAGCAAGAAGCCCGCCAGGAAGAACGAGATGTTCTCCAGGCGCACCCGCGCAAGATCGGTTAACGACACGGACGGCATGCCGGCAAAGAGATGCATGGCCGACCCTCCCGAAACATGACGTGAACGGAGCCACATCGACCACAATAATTGTACTCGGAATTGTCATGCCGGGTTTCTACTCTTCGCGAAGTCCCTGGTCATCTGGCGATGGAAGTGGAATACAGCATACCGCAAGACACCAGCCTCCGCTACCAGCTTCTCACGTGAGATGAGGAGGTGGAATTCGCGAAATTCCCCGTGTTTTTTGGCATTTTTCCACCCACTCACTCACTTGTGCGCTCTACAGGCTGCGCGATTTCTGGGCTGACGCTCAATCTGCATGCACCAGTTTTCTCGCGACCGACTTGGCGTTTCGCTTGCCGGCGCGGTACGATCGGAGGCAGCGCGCAGTCTCTCACAACGGAGCTTGACAACGGACGGGCCACGTTGCCGTGGCCGGTGTCGGTACTCCGACACCGGTGAAGTGTCAGTGGCGGAGAGATTGAAGTTACGTGGCACGAGAGGCGTCGCCGAGGCTTCGCCGTGGTCTGAGTACAGACTCCCGGCCACGGCCCGAACCGCTTCTCACTCCTCGCGGATGTTGTCCATCGGGTTGGAAATCCACGGCGTGACGACGCGGCCGCGCCAGGCGGCGCCGGCTGGTCCGCGCTCCTCGAAATACAGGCGAAAGACGGACCAGGCAACCGACTCTTTGCCCGTGTGTTCGCTATGTTGCTCCAGCCAGCGGATCGACTCGCCGGGCTTCACCGTTGCGAAATCGCCCTTGTGCGAGAGGCACTCCCACTTCACGGCGGACAGGCTGCTGCCGAAGCCTTCGGTCGAGCCGGTCTCGCCGTGGACGCCGGGCTTGGTGTGCAACGTCAACTCGCGCTGCGATGTATTGGTGAGCGTGACCTCGAAAGTCGCGACGATCGACTTGCCGAGGATGCCGGGGAACTGTTTGCGAACCAGCGGCGGCTTGAACTCGGCCTTGGCTTGCCATGACGCGAAGTCCTGGCAGAGCAGTCGGCGATCTTCGTCCTCCATCGCGAACGTCTGCTTGGCGCCCACCTCGATCGGCCGAATCTTGGCGCCATAACGGCTCTTGCGCCATTCGGTTTCCCATTTCGGGCCGAAATTCTGGTAGTCGTAGTAGGCTGGCCGGCTGAAGTGCAAATAGTGAGTGTCTTCGATCTCCCAGCCGGTGAGGCGCGTCAGCAGGCGTTGACACCAGGCGTGATGATTGGTGTCGATGGCGGGGCCGCTCATCCACCAGTGATCGGGCTCGGTGTTGTAGGCCTTGACCAGTACATCGACGGCTTCCTTGCTGGCGAGATCGGGGAGGGGATGGCCGGCGGCCTTGAACGAACCGAGAATCCAGCGTTCCTGCGGCAAGTCCTTGTTCGCTTGCCACCACTTGGTCCACGCGCTCACCATGGATTCGCCGTCACCCGGTTTCTGACGCCAACATGTCGCCATTTCTAGATGCGAGCGGGCATGAAAGTCCTGGCCCCAGTCGACGGCGCGATCGTGAAGCAAGAACAGGTCTTGTTCGATGCCTTGCTTCAGCCAATGCCAACGCGGCTTGGCCTTGTTGCGCTCCCACCAACGCTTGGCGAAATCGCCGTTCGGGCTGAGTCGGACATCTGTCAACTGAAACAGAGCGAGCCGAACGGCTTCGTCTTTTTCGCTCGGCAGAAGCTCGATGAGCGCCGGGATCGCCCGGACGTCGCCAATTTCGCCGAGCGTGCTGATAAGCCACTCTCGCTCGTGATGCTCCTTGGCATTTGCCAGGAACTGCAACAACTTGGGAACGCTCTCCGTGTCCTGAAAGCGTTTCAGAGTTTCCAATGAGCGCAGATTGGGAGAATCGAGCGCCGTCCGCGCCCATTTCATCGCCTCGACGCGGCCGAGCGAGTTGAGCGTGCGCCAGGCATAATAGGGCTCGAATTCGCGCATTCGTTCCCGGCGACGGATTCGCTGTTGTAAGTCGAATTTTTCCTTGCTGGGATCGCCGGCCTTTTTGAGCGCGGCGTCGTATTGCTGGAGATACTCCCAGACGAAAGCGCCGGCGGTTGGGTCGCTGCTGCCATAAAGTCCTTGCACGGCCAAAAGCGGAATCTTCCCCTTGTACGCCTTGTTGACGTGCTGCCGCAACTTAACGACGTTGGCCCGCTTCGCGAAGAGCTCGATCAGACCAGCTTCCTCGAGTCGTTGCACCGAATCGAAATGATCGACGCCATGCGGCGCGCTATTGGCGTCACGCAGACGATCCTCGCGAAAACGCTCCAGAAACCAGGCCTGCTCTGCACCAAGGTCGAGGCCTTTTTCTTCCTGTTCGAGATGCCCGTTAAACCCCCAGCCCGTTAGGAGAAATCGTCCCTGCGGATGAGCCTTGCTGGGCGGAAACTCCTTGGCCGGGAACGAGCCCATCGTGACCGTGACTTGCTTGCTGACGTCTTTGCCGTCGAGCGAACGCGCGACCAGCAACGTCAACTCGTGAAACGTCTGATTGCGGCCACCGCCCTTGGCATTGACGTCGACGTACTTGACCGATTTCGGCTGCACGCGCCCGACAACGATGCGGTCCGCCTTGGCGAGCAACACATCGAGCGACACGCGCGGCGGCGGAATCCGTGCGGAGACGGCCGTCGGCAACGACGCGGCCGCCACAAGGGCAAGAACCGCAAGTCTCAAGGAAGCACGCATGGCCGATTCCTTCCTTCAGCAGACGATTGATAGGCGCCGTGCGTTTGTTCGCCCTGGTTCAACTCACCGCTTTCTTCACGAGCTCGCCGATTCGTGCCTCATCGGCGGCGGTCAGTTCCTTTAGCGCGAAGGCGGTCGGCCACATGGCGCCTTCGTCGAGGTTCGCCTTGTCGCTGAAGCCGAACGTTGCGTAGCGCGCTTTGAACTTGTGCGCGCTCTGGAAGAAGCAGACGACATTGCCGTCCTTGGCGTACGCGGGCATCCCGTACCAAGTTCGCGGCGAGAGATCCGGCGCGATCACTTTGATAAGGGCATGAAGCCGTCCGGCCATGGACCGATCGGGTTCCGGCATCTGGGCGATTTTGGCAAGCACGTCGCTTTCGCCATCGGCCTTGCTTCCGGCCGCTTTGAGCTCCTGGGCGCGCTCCCGCATTGCGGCTCGTTCCTCGTCCGTGAATCCCTGGGACGCCTTGCCGGCGGTGCTCTTGGCCGGCTTCCTTCTGCCCTTTGCGCCGCCGCGTTTGCCTGGAGTTTTCTTTTCCGACATTAGAGTGTCCTCGTCAATCCGCACGCGTGATTTGTGCCGCAACGTCCTCAAGACGCAGCGTGCCCTTGGCCGTCTTGTTGGAAACTTGTGCGTTTCGGCCCCGACGTGCGGCTTCTGACCTCTAGTGTTAGCGAATCACGCCGAGCTCTTTGCCGACATCCGCGAATGCCTGGATCGCTCGCTGCAACTGGTCCGCGGTGTGCGCGGCCGAGAGCTGGATGCGAATCCGCGCCATCCCCTGCGGCACCACGGGAAAACTGAAGCCGATCACATAAATTCCTTTGTCCAAGAGCTTGTCGGCCATTTTCGTCGCCAACGCAGCGTCGCCGAGCATTACCGGCAGTATGGGGTGCTGTCCCGGCTTGATGGTGAAGCCGGCCTGCTCCAGGCCCGCTCGCAAAGTCTTGGCGTTGCCGTGAAGCCGATCGCGTAAGTCGCTGCTGGTCGAGACGAGTTCGAGCGCTTTGCCGGCGGCCATGATGATCGGCGGCGGAACGGCGTTGGAGAACAGATAGGGCCGCGACCGTTGCCTAAGAAAATCGACGATCGCCTGACTGCCGCACGTGAACCCGCCGGCGGCGCCGCCCAGCGTCTTGCCCAGCGTACTGGTTATGATGTCGATGCGCGGTAGGCAACCGAGCGCTTCGGCGCTGCCGCGACCGCCGGGCCCGAGGATGCCGGTGGCGTGGCTGTCGTCGACCATGATCAAGGCGTCGTATCTGTCGGCAAGCGCGCAGATGTCGGGCAGCGGCGCCAGCGACCCGTCCATCGAAAAGACACCGTCGGTGGCGATCAAGCGAAACCGGGCGTCCTTGGCTTCGCGCAGACACCGCTCGAGGTCCGCCATGTCGCAGTTTTTGTAGCGGAGTCGACTGGATTTGCAGAGCCGAATGCCGTCGATGATGCTGGCGTGATTGAGTTCATCGCTGATGACGGCGTCCTCCTCGCCGAGGATGGTTTCGAAGAGCCCGCCGTTGGCGTCCCAGCAGGAGCTGTAAAGAATGGCGTCGTCCTTGCCGAGAAAGCGTGCGACGGCCGACTCGAACTGCTTGTGAATTTCTTGCGTCCCGCAGATGAAGCGAACCGAGGCCATGCCGTAGCCGAACTTCTTCAGCCCTTCGTCGGCGGCGGCGATTATTTGCGGATGATTGGCCAGCCCGAGATAGTTGTTGGCGCAGAAGTTGACGACCTCGCGTCCGCCAACGCGAATGCCCGATCCTTGCGGGCTCTGCAGTTGCCGCTCGCGCTTGTAGAGCCCCTTGGCTTTGAGATCGTCGAGTTGCGAACGCAGGTGGTCGCACAGACGTTGGCTGCTCATGGTTCCCTACTCCGGCCGCCGATCGAAAGGAGGCAGACGCCTGCGGTGCGTTTCACGCACCCCACAGAGGCGGCGTTGGATTCACCCTAAGCGCTGCGAGTCGATTTTTCAATGAAATCCTGGTATATTTCAACCACCATGCCGATTCGCGTCAAGATCTGCGGGATCACCAATCCGGACGATGCCGAACGCGCGGCGACGCTCGGGGCCGACATGGTCGGCCTGAACTTTTACGCCAAGTCGCCGCGCTCCATCGACGTTAGGACGGCCAGATCGATCCTGTCCGTTCTCCCTTCGACGGTGGAAGCAGTCGCCCTGTTCGTGAACGAACCGCCTGAGCGGGCGCGAGATTTCGCCGCGTCGCTTGGAATCCAAACGGTGCAGATTCACGGTGAGCACCGCGATGTGCTGCCGGTCGGCGTTCGCTGGATACCGGCGTTCTCAGTGCGACATACGGATGACCTAGCTGCAATCACATCCTATTTGCAGGTTGCCAAGGACTCGGCTGCGTTGCCGTACGCCATTCTTGTGGATGCGCATGTGCCTGGCCTGTTCGGCGGCACGGGCACGGTCGCGCCCTGGCATCTCCTCGCGGACTTCGAGCCCATCGTGCCGCTCTTCCTCGCGGGCGGCTTGACGCCGGACAACGTCGCCGAGGCGATTCGCATCGTGAAGCCCGGCGGCGTCGATGTCGCCAGTGGCGTTGAATCATCTCCTGGAAAGAAAGATGCCGAGAGGCTTCGGCGGTTCATCGAGGCGGTGCGCTCGTCCGGCTTATGACGCCGCGCCGGTGAATTGAGTCGAAGTCGGCCTGGGACATGTCAATTCCGCACATTTGCTTGTCGCTGCGCACGCGAAAATCGAGTACGAAACGGGCACGAAAGTTGCAACCATGAACATCCGGAAGAAGAGGATGCCATGGCTACCGGTGCGCAACAAATCGAACAGCTTGGGCGATGGAGGCGGCGTTTGTTGCCGCGCTCTCTGCCGGAGGTGGCCGGATGGGAATGGGCCGTTCACGCGTCCCATTCGGCTTGGCCGGGCGGCGACTATTTTGACGTTGTGCCGTTGTCGGCGGAGCAGTGGTTGGTGTTCCTGGGGGACGCGAGCGGGCACGGGGGTGCGGCGGCGGTGTTGGCGGCGATGGCGCGCATGGTTCTGCACGCCTGTCCGCTTACGTCGGAACGAGAGCGCACGCCTTTCTGCCCCGTGCATGGCTGGTCGCAGACGCCCTCGGTTATCATGTCGCGATTGAACCGCGTCTTGGCCAGCAACGCGCTCGAAGAACAATTCATGACCGCGTTCCTGGGCCAATGGCGACCGGCGCGTGCGCGCTTCGACTTCGTCCTGGCCGGCGCTGCGCCGCCGCGGATTTGGCGCCAGGCCACGGGCCAGGTCGAAGCGGCGACGGACTGCGCAGGCCTGCCGCTCGGCATCGCGCCCAAGGAAGTCTATTCCGTCGCGCGCATCGTGCTCGAACCGGGCGACGCCATGGTAATCTTCACCGATGGCCTCGTGGAGGCGCGCAACGCCAAGGGCCAGATGTTTCGAGTCCATCGGGTGGACGCGGTCCTAACGGAACAAGCGCACGACGGGGCCGAGGTGATCCGGGCGGGATTGGCTGAAAGTGTGAATGATTTCTTGGAAGGCCGACCCGCCGCGGACGACGTTTCATTCCTCGTAGTGAAACGATGGGAGTAGGAGTTGTCGTAACGAAGGCTTTCGCGAGTCGGCTCGCTCGGTGACGAATGCCATGAACGAACTTGAACAAGATCTGAGAACCATCGGCGCGATGCAGCGCCAAATGTAGCCTCGCGAAGTGCCGCAACCGTCCGGATGGGATTTGGCAGTCCACTACCAGGTTGGTGCGTGGCCGAGCGGGAACTACTACGATTTTCTTCCGCTGCACGACGGGCGATTGGCCTTTTTGCTTGCCGACGCCAGCGAACAAGGGGGCCCGGCGGCGGCGCTGGTGGCGATGGTGCGTGTGTTCATGCATGCCTGCCCGCTCGCCTCCGGACACGCCGACGCGGAATTCTGCCCGATGCCCGGCAATATTGTGCAGGCGCCGCATATCCTGCTGGCGAATCTCAATCAGCTGGTCATCGAGAACTCGCTCGAAGGGCAGACGATGTCGGTGTTCTGCGGCATCCTGAGTCCGGCGGACGGCACGCTGCACTTCGCCAACGCCGGCCACCTCTCGCCGCGCTGGTATCACGCTCGCACCGGCGGCATCGAGGCGTTGCGCTACGCGGTCGGATTGCCGCTCGGATTGGACGCCGCCGCCAGCTTTCACCATAAGCGCGTCGAGATCGAGACCGGCGATGTGCTCGTCTTCTTTACGCAAGGCACGATCGTCGATTCCGACCTCAGCCTACAGCGATTGGATTGCGCCATCAAGAAAAATGCCCAAGCGTCGAGCGTTGCGATCAAAGACGCAATCGTCCAAAGCCTTCGCGCCGGCGATGACGATGTGACGCTACTGGTGATGCGCCGCGCCGCGTGACCATGCGAGCCTGAACCTACGGTAGGAGTCACGCTCCGCGTGACGGAGTCCTCACGCGGAGCGAACGGTCTACGATTCAGCGACGGTTTGTCATTTCGCGTTCAAAGCGACTTCCGGTGCCGGGATTGCTTCCTGCGCCGGCGGGGCAGGTGGCGCCGCCGGGCCTTCGAACTTGCTCCTGATCCACGCGTAGAGCATCGGCGTGATTGAGAGGAACACGACAAAGATGACCACTTTCTCGACATGCTCAGCGATGCGGAATCGCTCGCCGAAGAAGGGCGCCAACATCGGGTCGATGACCTGGGGCAGGTAGCGGCCGGTGAGGACCATGCTGAAGACCCAGGCGATGCCGCCGAAGACGTTGTAGAACACGAATTGCCCGTACTCCATCTTGCCCACGCCGGCGACCACGGGAGCAAACGTGCGCAGGAACGGGACGAAACGTGCCAGCACGATGGTGATGCCGCCGTACTTTTCGTAGAACTCCTTGGCCTTGAGCAGATGATCCTTGTGGAAGAAAAACGACTCTTCGCGATTGAAGATCGCCGGTCCCGCCTTGTAGCCGACCCAGTAACCGACCGTATCGCCGATGATCGCCGACGCGCTGAGCGTGATCAAGAGAAGCGGCATATTCCAGCCGCACGATTCGTTGGCGCAGATCAGTCCCGTGATGACGAGCAGCGAATCGCCGGGAAGAAAGAAGCCGATCAGCAGGCCGGTTTCGACGAAGACGATCAGATTGAGAATGATGAACGACGCTATGGCGTACTGTGGTTTGCCGAGCGTTGTCATCAGGCCCTTGGTATCGAAGAGGAATATGCTGCGAAAGATATCCGTGACGAAGCCGTCGTCCGCAGGCGGGTCCGCAGTGATGGTTCCCGAAGACCCCTGGGCAAATGCCAAGTCGTGGCAGACTGCCCAAGCGAGGGTAACTGCACTAGCCCAGGCAAGAAAGCGAACGGTTCTTCCGGTTTCGAACATGATGCGGTTCCTGCATCGAGAAAAAGACACCAGTCCATGTCGCAGGTGCACCTTACAGACCGGACCCGGTTCTGCAAAGGCCAATTTGGGCGTCGGTGATCATGACGTAGGTCAGGCTTTCTAGCCTGACAGAGCCCGCGAAACGTCAGGCTGGAAAGCCTGACCTACGCCAAGCGGCCCGACAGCCGTAAATTTGCGCGTCGGTCAAGTATAGGTCATGAAATGCCCCCGTTGGTCTTCGAAACGACCATTGGCCATTCGCTTCGATCCGTCTTACCATGTCCGCATGACGATACGCATTGCCATTCCCGGCGACGATCCGCCGCAACTGCAAGGCTCGCCGCACCTCGACCGGCTGCGGGCGCGCGGCGAGGTGATGCTGCACCTGGATCGCCCGGCCGACGATGCCCAGAAGCTGCGTCGCGTCGCCGGCGCGATTTGCCTCATCAACTCGCGGAGCGCCGTCAAATGGCCCGGACATTTGCTTCGCCAACTTCCCGACCTGCGCATGATCACCGTGTGCGGCATCGGCACCGACGCCATCGATTGCGCCACCGCTAAGGAGCTTGGCATCGTCGTTTGCAACGTCCCCGGCTTAACCGCGCCGATCGTCGCGGAGCATGCCCTGGCACTAATGCTCGCCACCGCCCGCCGAGTGTGCTTCCAAACCACGCAACTGCGGCGCGGCATCTGGAAAACGCCCGACAACATCTACCTTCGCGGCAGAACGCTCGGCGTCATCGGCATGGGGCCCATCGGCGCCGAGATGGCGCGTCTCGGCCAGGCCATCGGCATGCGCGTTCAGGCCTGGACGTTCAATGCGACGCCGGATCGGTCGGTAGAGCTCGGCTTCCCCTTTGTGTCGCTCGATGAACTGCTGCGAACCTCCGACGTCGTCAGCCTGCACGTCAAGCTGACTGACCAGACGCGCGGCATGATCGGCGCTCGCGAAATCGGCTTGATGAAACCCGGCACGATCCTGGTCAACACCGCGCGCGGCGCCATCGTCGATACGCCGGCTCTCGTCAACGCGTTAAGGTCCGAACACCTCGGCGGCGCCGGCATCGACGTCTACGACATCGAACCGATTCCGCCCGATCATCCGCTCTTGGCGTGCGAGCAAGTGGTGTTGACGCCTCATGTCGCCGATCAGAATCCGGAGGGGATGGAGATACTCAATCGCGGCGCCGTCGATAACGTGCTGGCGTTTTTGGAGGGCCGGCCGATCAACCGCGTCGTCTAAGCAGGATTCAGGAAGCCGAGCCGGTTAAGCGGCCGGTTGAAGCTTTGCTTGCGCTTGAGATCTTCGTTTACGCTTCAGGCTCCGACGAATTCGTTTTTTTGCTTGTAAGTCGGTGCTCCGCGTGACATAATCGGGGTTGAAAGGGCGGGTTTCACGTCGCAATTCGAGGGCACTCGGTATGGATCGTCCAGCCATCCTTGTGAATGGCGCAAGCAGCACGGATCACGGCGCGACGATCGCCGAGCGTGCTTACTTCAAATGGCTCGCCCGAGGCTGCCCAGATGGGACGAGCTTGGAGGATTGGCTTGAAGCCGAGTCGGAAATCTCAAGAGCGGCAGCAAACGGCGAGTTCGCAAGCATGAATTCCTCCGTCGGCGCAGAGCACTTTTGGCATACGCTGATCCAGGCGACTGCCGACTACATCTCCGTGCTGGAACGCGACGGCACGATTCGATTCTGCAACCACTTTCCCACGGGTGTGCTCGCGCACGACATCATTGGGACCAAGGTTTTCGACCTGATCGTTGACGAGCAGCGCGAGGCGTTTCGCCGTGCGCTGGACGACGTGTTTCGCACCGGCAGCACCGTGAGCTTGGAAGTGGCGGTGGTGTTGCCCCGCATCGATGAATTGCATTGGTACTCGACGCGAATGGCGCCCATCAAGGCCGGCGGCGAGGTTGCGCATGTGACATGCTGCAGCACCGACATCACAGAAAAAAACACGACGATCGACTTCTGGCGGCCGAGCATGCCGTCACGCGCATTCTCGCAACGGCGGCGGAATTGCGCGATGCGGTGCCGGGAGTCGTGCGGGCCATCTGCGAGAGCTTGGGATGGGACTGCGGGGCGGTGTGGACGCTTGACAAAGCCGCACAAGTGCTGCGCTGTGTCGACGCATGGCATATGCCGGATGTTTCGGTGTCCCAGTTCGAACAAGTTTCCCGGCGGTGGGCGTTCGAAAAGGGCATTGGTCTTCCGGGGCGCATCTGGAGCACGGAAAAGCCGGCCTGGATTCCGGACGTGCCGCACGACGCCAACTTCCCGCGTGCCGCGATTGCCGCCCAGGAAGGGCTTCATGCGGCCTTTGGCTTTCCTATCCACGACGGCGTCGAGTTTCTCGGCGTTTTGGAGTTTTTCAGCCGGTGCATCCGCAAGCCGGACCAGCGCTTACTCGACATGATGGGGACGGTGGGCGGGCAGAATCAGCCAGTTCATTGAGCGTCGCCAGGCGGAGCGCGTGCTCCGCGAACGGGAGAAGGAGTTCGCGCTGGCCCGGCACATTCAGCTCAGCTTGCTTCCTTCCTCGGCGCCGGACGTGCCGGGCTATGCATTCGGTGGAGCGGCGCGATTCGCACAGGAAACCGGCGGCGACTACTACGACTACTTTCCGGTCGCCGACAATAGCATCGGCCTTGCCATCGGCGACGCCAGCGGGCACGGCATCGGCGCCGCCATCATCGTCGCCGAGACACGCTCGGCCTTGCGCACGCTGTGCATGACGCACCGGTCTCCCGCTGAGATCCTGTCGCTGTTGAATCGCCGGCTCATTGACGACCTGCCCGACGGCCAATTCGTGACGTTCTTCTTTGGCCGACTTGACCCTACCGATCGCACGTTGACCTATGCCAGCGCCGGGCATTGCACGGGGTACGTGCTGCGGCCCGATGGCAGCGTCCGCTTGGAGTTGCCATCCACGGGCCTCCCTTTGGGCTTGGTACGTGGCGTGAAGATTCCCAATGCCCCGCCCGTAAACCTCCGGGAAGGCGAGTCGATCTTGCTCTTCACCGACGGCGTGACCGAGGCCATGTCCGGACAAGGCGAGCTATTCCGGATTGCTCGCATGCTCAACGTGGTCCAAGAGCATCGCCACGAAACGCCGGCAGAAGTCTGTCGCTCCATTATCGCGGCGGTCGAGATCCATTGCAAACCCGGCTTACCTCACGATGACGCCGCTGCGTTGATCCTGGAGGTTGCCGCCGCTCGTTGACGCCTCGCCCCGCAGTTTTTTCGCCGCATCCCCATCGCCGCGGCGGGGCATTTCCACCAAAATGTCCACGATCCCTCGCGTCATCTATTGGAGGCTGACCCATGAAGTGGAATCTCGCTTGGATCGTCATTGTCGCATTCCTCGGCATTATCCCGATCGCCAACGCTCAGGTCGGCAGAGTGGAGATCAAGGCCGAGAAGGACGCTCATGCCTTCTACGTCGGTGGCGAACTCGTGACGCGCTATCTCATCGGCGATCGTCCCAAGCCGATCTTCTGGCCCGTCAACGCCCCGGGCGGCATACCTTTGACCCGCTCGTGGCCGCAAAAGGACGCCTTCCCCGGCGAGGCCACCGATCATCCTCATCAGCAGTCCGCCTGGTTTTGTCACGGCGATGTCATTCCCGAAGGCATCGAACTCAAGAACAAGATCAAAGGCGTTGAAGGGGTCGACTTCTGGTCGATTGCCAAGGGGCATGGCAAAATGGTCTGCACCAAGGTGAGCGACCCGGTCCCGCTCGCCGTCGGTTCCGGCATGGCTCTGGAAACCCAGAACGAGTGGCGCACCGCCGACGGAACCAAGATCATGGACGAAAAACGCACTATCTATCTCTATGCGTTTCCAAAGGCTCGGCTCATCGTCGTCCGCTGCGACCTCCACGCCAGCGTCTGCCCGATCACCTTTGGCGACACGAAAGAAGGCGCCTTCGGTATTCGCATCAGCGAGCACATCCACTCCCGGCCTGCCGTCAAGGGCAAGCCTGCGGTGAAGGACAAACCCGCGACCAAGGATCAGCCCGCGGGCAAAGGCAAGATCCAAAATGCCGAAGGCAAGACCGGCGAGAGAGAATGCTGGGGCCAACGCTCCGCCTGGTGCGATTACTCCGGCCCGATAGATGGCCAAACGGTCGGACTCGCCGTCTTCGACGATCCGAAAAACGCTTATCCGGTTTGCTGGCATGTTCGCGGCTACGGCTTGATGGCCGCCAACCCCTTTGGCCGGGACGGAAAGGCCAAGTTCCCTGCCGTGAAGGGGAACAATGAGTTGGTTCGCCTGAAAAAAGGCGAGCATCTCGAATTGAGATACGGCATGCTCCTGCACACCGGCGACGCCGTCAGCGGCCAGGTCGCCGCGTACTACGGCCGGTTCGCCGCGCTGCGTGCGAAGGAGTAGATTTGCTTCTTTCGCGCAGCGCTGAACGAAGCAGCGTGGAATTGCTACGATATCGTTTGCCGCACGAAGATTCGCCCACGCAGTAAGCGGCTCACGTGCAAATGCTGCATACGGTGTGTGCGGCTGTTTTGTAGATCGAGATGGACAATGAACAACGATCAACCTCGTGCAGTGGAGGAAACGTCGAGTCGGCCCGTCGCGCTCGGCATCGCGCTCATTGGCGGCGTCGTGGCGGCGGTGCTGCGCATTGTGCCGCATCCGCCGAACTTTTCCGGTGTGGGCGGACTTGGCATATTCGGGGGCGCCCGCCTGCGAGCTTGGCAAGCCTTTCTGTTGCCCGTCGCGATCATGTTCGCCAGCGACCTGGGGCTGTGGCTGTGCACGGGATTGAATGACTTGTATTCCCCGTGGCATCTGTCCCGACTTTATGTGTACGGCGGCTTCCTGTGCTATGTTGCCATCGGATGCTGGTTGAGCGAACGCGATTCGATCCCCGCCGTCGCGGGCGCCGCGGTGCTCGGCGGCATCGTTTTCTTCGTCATCACCAACTTCTTTACCTGGCTGCTGCAACCGTACGAAGCCGGCTATGAGTTGATTCAGCCGCCGTTCAAGTATTCGCGCGATCTTGACGGCCTGGTAACCTGCTTTGGCTATGCACTCGGATTCTACCGCCAGGACACCGCCGGCATGGACTATCCGTTCATGTTGGTGACAAACTTCCCCTTCGCTCTTGTCGCGTGGACGATTCTTGGCGACATCTTCTTCACGTCGGTGTACGTGTTGACGGACGCTAAACTGTCGCAACCGGCTGCCTCGCTGGAATCCGCGACCGCGCCGACTGCCAAGGTATCGGAGGTTGCCGTATGAAGTTCGCCGCCATCATCGAATATGTTCAGGACAAGGCCAAGATTGCCGAGGTCCGGCCGGTGCATCGGCAATACCTGGCGACGCTGAAGGCCAATGGTCAACTTGCCGCGTCGGGCCCGTTCACCGATGATTCCGGCGCACTCATCATCTACGAGGCGTCTACGAAAGAAGAGGCGGAGGGATTTCTCAAGGCCGACCCGTTCAACGCCGCCGGCATCTTCGTGAAATTCGTGATTCGCCCGTGGAATCCCGTGATCGCCAACCGCGAGCTGTTCCCGGCGTGACGCTAGTGGCGTAGCAGTCTACACCACCAATCCCACCAGCACATCGTAACCCGCATGCGCCCCGACCGCGATGCCGAACCCTCGCAATTGATATAGCGCGGCAAAGAAGATCCCGGCAAACGTCCGAAACGTCAACACATAGAAATCGAACCCCTCGCCGTTGGGACCGATGTGATGCGCGGCGGCAAACACCAGCGATGAACTGAACGCGGCCAGCATGATGGACCCGCGCGTCGTCGTTTCCTCCGCAATCGACAGGAGCCGCACAAGCCCCGAGAAAATCAGCAAGCGAAACAGAGTCTCTTCATAGATGCCCGCGCCAAGATAGCTGACCAGTTGGCCCCACACGATCTCCGGCGCCGCAGCAAGGACATCGATGCTGGCGCGCATGTTCACCTGTCCGAGCACATGATCGGCACGCATCAGAAGCAGCCAGAATCCTTGACTCAAACCAAGAAGCAGCACGGCATACGCGGCGCTCTCCACTGTCATGCCGACCCACACGCCGACGTTGTCGATGGGTCGATCCTCGCGGCACACCAGGCCCCAGAACAACAGCACGGTGATGAGGAGAAGCGGCGCACCGAACGCCGGCGCGATGCCGACCTCGCTTAGCCCCGAACGAAGCCAGGCGTCGGCGCCGTTGCGCACATCGTGGGGACCAAGTACGAGTAATCCAATCTCATAGATCGCCAGAAGCGGCAAGATGAAGAGCACGCACGCCCACGGATGCTTCGTTGCCGTCCAATACTGATCCGTTTCCGTTGGCATGCCGTTCAATCCTGTGCGGCTTAGCCGCTCCCATTCGACGAGCGCGACCGAGTGGCTAAACGGATGGCAGGCTGCGCAAGATGCTGCGCTCGCGACGCTCGAGCAAGTCGACCACGGTCGGGCATGTGAGCGGTCGCTGGTCGGCGTCGGTGGTCAGCAATACGATTGGTCGATCCGGATGCGTCAGGCCAACCTCGTCCGAATGCGTCGCGATCACTCGGCCGATTGCGCCGTCGCTGAGTTCGACCGTCGAGCCGATCGGATAGAAGGAGAGCACGAGCAGCCGTTCGACGGACGTTGGGTCGAGGTAGCCGCGTTCGGCCAGAAGAAGCACTTCGGTGAGCGCGGTGCGTGTGTCGAAAGCGTCGCGATAGGGACGCGGTGCGCAGAGGGCGGCGTACACGTCGCAGACGGCCAGCAGGCGAACAAAGCTGGCGAGCTGGATGTCGCGCTTGCCCGCCGGGTATCCGGTGCCGTCGTTGCGTTCATGGTGGCACGTCGCGGCTTCGATGGGCCAACCGCCGCCGGGCCAAAGCGGATCGAGCATCTCGGCCGCGATCATCGTGTGTTTTTCGACAAGCCGGCGCTGATCGGAATCGAGCGGGCCTTCGGTGAGGAGGACCTCGGACGGCACGCGCGTCATGCCGACGTCGTGAACGAGCGCCGCCATGACGGCCAGACTTTTTTGCTGCTGCCAGGCGGCGTCGTCCCAAAGAACTCGCGCGAGCACGTTCGCCGTCGTCAGGCCATGTGCGGCGGCGAAACGCGATGGGTCGGCCGGCGATTCGTAGATGCATCGCAACGGCTGGTCGGCCTTCGCGTCGGCCAACACCGCGTCCGCGATGCCTTGCAGCGCCGGCATACCCACCGGTTGCTTCGTCGCCAATCGGCGCAGGATGTCCGCCAATGCGGTGACGTGTCCGTCGATTCGCGTGTGCGTTTCAAGAAACTCCGCAAGCCGACCGATGCGCTCTTCGACTTCGATAAGAACGACCTCTAGCCCATCGCACATACGCAGTTGAGCGCTGACCGACGCCGGCATCGACTGCACGTTTCGCAGCACGACTTCGATCATCGCCATGCCTTCGCGATGCCACGCGAGGACATGCGGCGCCGCGCCTTGGAACGCCGACTCGTCAGCGATCGTGCGCAGCGCCTGGAGCAGATCGCGTCCTTTGCGCAAGAGCCGAACGCCGCGCCCCGTGAGCCGAAGCGTGGCGGGCAGTGCCGGTGTCGGTTCGCCGGCGTTGGCGGCGCGCAAGGTCACATCGATTTCGGCGCCGTCGTCAGCCCCTTTTTGAACCTTCTGTGCCGCGGCGCGGTCCGGGTTCTTGCCCGACCAATCTGGTTCTTCTGCCAGGCGAACTTTCAAGGCAGCGATCCGCGCCAAGAGTTCTTTCGTGTCGGTCATGCACCGTCCCCCGTCCTGATGCGCGTAGGCGATCTGTGCGCAGCCGTCCCCTTCGTTTCATCGGCAACTTGCCACGCCGTACTTGATCGGAATGCTCGCTGCAAACGGCAAAGTCCACTGGGCCTTGCCTAGTTTTCTCGGTTTGCCTCAATTGGCGTGCCAAGCGGCCATTGCGTAAGATAGCCTCCGGGCGATCCCGCTGGACGGCCCGAAGGATCGGAGCACAACTGCTATGTCCGCCGACAAACTTAAGGTCTTGGTCGTCGACGACGAAGTCGCTCTTGCCGACACCTTAGCCGAGGCGCTCGAACGCACCGGCTACGAAGTCGTCGTCGCGCATAGCGGCGCTGAAGGTTTGCGGCTCCTCGAATCGCATGAGCCGAGCGTGATCCTGACCGACCTGAAGATGGAGGGCATGGACGGGCTGACGTTGTTGCGCAAGGCCAAAGATGAAATGCCCGACGTCGAGGTCGTGGTCATCACGGGACACGGCGACGTGAAGACGGCGGTCGAGGCGATGCGCGCCGGCGCCGCCAACTACGTGCAAAAACCCGTCGGACTCGACGAGTTGCGCGCCATGGTCGACAAGGCCGCCGAACGCTGGCGCCTCGCCAGAGACAACCGTCAGCTGAAGGCTCAGCTCGACGAGAAATTCGGCTTCGAAGGGCTCGTCGGCAACAGCCCGAAGTTCCTCGACATCATCAATCGCCTCAAGAGCATCGCGCCCACCTCGGCCACCGTCCTCATCAACGGCGAGACCGGCACCGGCAAGGAACTCATCGCTCGCGCCATCCACAACAATAGCCCGCGCAAGACCAAGAACTTCGTCCCGATGAACTGCACGGCCATTAACGAAAATCTCCTGGAGGACGAGCTGTTCGGCCACGAGCCGCACTCTTTCACCGGAGCCGACAAGCTGCGCAAAGGACGCTTCGAGTACGCCAACGGCGGGACGCTGTTCCTCGACGAAGTGGGCGACATGCCGCTCAACCTTCAGGCCAAGCTGCTGCGCGTGTTGGAAAATCAAGAGGTGACGCGCATCGGATCGAACGAGCCGATCAAGGTAAACGTTCGGCTCATCTCTGCGACCCATCGCGATCTGGAAGCCGCTGTCGCCGCCGGCACGTTTCGCGAAGACCTCTACTACCGGCTCAAGGTGGTGACGATCAAGGTTCCGCCGCTGCGCGAACGCAAGGTCGATATCCCGCTTCTATCCGCTCACTTCATCAAGGAGTCGAACCAACGGCACGGTAAAAAGGTGACCGGGATTGCCGAGCCGTTGCGGAAGATGATCGAGACCTATGAGTGGAAGGGAAACGTCCGCGAATTACGCAACGCCATCGACAGCATGGTCGTGCTCGATCAGGACGGCGTGTTAAATCTCAACGATGTCGAAGACGGCAGTCCGCTCAAAAGAACCCAGCCGCGCGGCGTCGCCGGCCCCGACGGACTCGTCGGCAAGCCTTTGAGCGAAATCGAGCGATTTTATATCGAGAAGACGCTGGAGCAAACGGGGGGCAATCGCGAAGAAGCTGCCCGCATCCTGGGCATCGGCGAACGCACCCTCTATCGCGTCATCCAAGATTGGAAGCTGCAAGACAAGATCAAGCAAGCACTTGCCGATTCGGAAGGCAATCTCGATGCTGCCGCCAAGCTGCTCAACACGAAGCCGCAAGTCCTCCAGCGCAAGATGAAAAAATGGGGCATGCCGCTGCCGTGACGGTCCAGGTGAGGTGGTTGCTACGGCGTCCTTCGGTGGGATCTCAATCTGGCGCCGAAATTTTAGGCCTCACGCTTCGCGTGAGGCCTACGGTGGAAACTTCGACTCTATTCGTCCGTCGCTAGCGCTTCAGGCTCTGAGCATATAATAAAGAAGTGACACCAAACGCTCCGCATGGGATTTCTGATGTCCGCATCGCGATTCGTCGTCGGCATAGACCTGGGCACCACCAACTCCGCGCTTGCATTTTACGATTCCGGCCTGGGCGACAAGGCGACGCTGAATCATCTGAAAATTCCGCAAGTCGTGGCGCCGGGCGTGGTAGAAGAGCGAGCGCTTCTTCCGTCGTTTCTGTACTTGCCTGGACCCAACGAGCAGCCGGCGGGGGCGATGAACTTGCCGTGGGCGACGGACCGCGATTATTGCGTCGGGGAATTCGCCCGCGTCTTCGGCTCGCAGGTGCCGACGCGCTTGGTGGCGTCGGCGAAGTCGTGGCTAAGCCATTCCGGCGTCGATCGCAAGGCCACCATCTTGCCCTGGAAGGCCACGGCGTCCCCCTCGCCCGCTGCGCGAGGGGATGGCGGTGAGGGCCGCCGCGTCTCTCCGGTTCAGGCGGCGACCTATTATCTAAAGCACTTTGTCGATGCCTGGAACCATCGCATCGCCAAGGATGTAGTCGACCATCGGCTTGAGCATCAGGATGTGATTCTCACGGTGCCGGCGTCATTCGATGCCGTGGCGCGCGAGTTGACGGTCGAGGCGGCGCGCGTCGCGGGGCTGGAGAAAGTCACGCTGCTCGAAGAACCCCAGGCGGCGTTCTACTCGTGGATCGAAGCCAGCCACGACAAATGGCGCGACCACGTCGAAGTCGGCGATGTGGTCCTGGTGTGCGACGTCGGCGGCGGCACATCGGATTTCTCGCTTATCGCCGTCAGCGAGGAGCACGGCCAACTCGTCCTCACGCGTGTTGCCGTCGGTGATCACATCCTCTTGGGCGGCGACAACATGGATCTCGCCCTGGCGCATCATGCGGCTGCTGCGTTCGCTGCCAAGGGAATCAAGCTCGATCAAGGCCAAATTCACGCACTTTGGCATAGCTGCCGGCTCGCAAAGGAAACGATTTTCGCTGCGAGCCAAAGCCCCCTCGGCCCGGGCCCCTCTCCCCCGGATGGGCGAGGGGTGAGCGCGCCAGTCACGGTGCTAGGCCGGGGCAGTCGCGTCATCGGCGGGACGATCAAGGGGGAGCTGTTGAAGACCGATGTCGAGAAAGTGCTGGTCGACGGCTTCTTTCCGCACTGCCAACGCGACGAGAAGCCACGCATGCAGCGGTCCGTCGGCTTGCAAGAAATCGGCCTGCCCTACGCCGCCGATCCCGCGATCACCAAGCATCTGGCCCATTTTCTGGAACGAAACGACGAGGTGCTGCAAGAGCGCGCCGGCGCCAAGAAAGGCCGCAAGAAGTCCGCTCAACCCACGGTCGTCTTATTCAACGGCGGTGTGTTCAAAGCCGATCCGCTGCGCGAACGCATGTTGGATGTGTTGGGCAAATGGGTCAATCCAAAGGGCGGCGTCCGCGAGTTGCAGGGCGCCGACCTCGACCGCGCCGTCGCCGCCGGCGCCGCCTACTACGGCCTGGTGCGCCGCGGCAAAGGCATTCGCATTCGCGGCGGGGCAGCTCGTTCCTATTACATCGGCGTCGAGACATCGCTCCCCGCAGTCCCTGGTAGCCCACCGCCGATCAAGGCCCTCTGCGTCGTCCCATTCGGCATGGAGGAAGGCACCGAAACCGATGTCCCCGGCTTGGAGTTCGGCCTGGTGGTCGGTGAGCCGGCCGAGTTCCGCTTTCTCGGCTCCACGATTCGTCGCAACGACATCGTCGGCACCCTGGTCGACGACTGGCAAGGCCCGATCGACGAGCTGGCGCCGATGTGCACCACCCTCGATGCGCCGGGCAAGCAAGGCGTGACGGTCCCGGTCCACCTTCACAGCAAAGTCAACGAGGTCGGCGTGCTGGAACTGTGGTGCATCAGCCGCGACGGCAAGCAGAAATGGAAGCTGGAGTTCAGCGTTCGCGACAGACCGGAGACGATGGAATAATGTCAAAGCCACGCCGATCGACAATGGAAATTAACTCCGCCGACACCGAGAACGCAGAGTGATGCCGAATGTTGGAATAGCCACTGGATGGCCGTCATGCAACGTTTCGTTTTCGAGCATTCAATTGGATCTGATTGTGATCAGTCCACATGAAAGCCGCCGCCCCACGAAATGGGGAGGCGGCTTTCCGTGAGTGGGGGACCAGGATCGGCTACAACCGCTGATAAATCCGAAGTCGGCTCAAGGCCCAATTCCTTGGGGGCCGGGACGACGCATTAGACCAGCGTTTCGGCGGCGTCGGCCTGGCGCAGGTCGAGAACGGCCGTCAAATTGTTGGCTTCGAACATCTCGTACAAAGAAGCGTTCAGCTTTAGCAGTGTCAACTTGCCGCCGCGCTCGCGCAGCTGACCATCAAGCACCACAACCTTTTCGAGCACGATTTCGCCGACCAGGCCGATGGCGCTGAAGTCGAGATAAAGGTTCGGCCTACCGCTCTCCTGGACCAGGGCGAACAGGTCGTCGATCAGGTCTGCGACGGTGTCTGAGGCCAGATCGCGGTTGCGCAAGGCGACGATCGTGCCGTCGGCCACATCGCGAACTTCCCAAGAATGAGCGCAAAAATGAAATGCCATGCGTCAACTCCTTTCGTGTGCAGTGAGCCGCCAACGTGTTCGGGCGATGAGTGCCCCAGATACACACATTGACCATCGTGAATGGCGAAAGGGCTATTGGGTGGCCGAGTGGCCTGCGACGATTGAACAATGTTATTCTAACACCGACGGCGGTTTGTGAACAAGAAAAAAAAAGTGAAATTGAAAAATGCTACGTGAATCCGACTTTCCCGCCTGACGCAGACTACCCAGCATTTGCAAGCAGTGTCCTCGTCTCGGGTCAAGCCCTGGTCAAGCTGATGACACGATGTCTTTCTTCGAGGTCTCCGCCAGGTACAAGACGCACGCCAGCGAGATTACCGAGTTGATTACGATGTACGCCGCCAAGGGCCAAAACTCATTGTCGAAATACTTGAGCAGAAACGCCGCGACGATCGGCGCAATGCCCCCCGAAAGCGGGACGGCGAGTTGATAGCCGATCGACGCGCCAGTACAGCGTACGCGGGTGCCGAACAATTCCGGAATGAGCGACGCCTGCACGCTGTAGAGGATGGCATGGCCGATGCACAGCCCGCCGATGGTTGCGACGGTGACCCAGACCGGATCGCGCGTCTCCAGAAGCAGATAATACGGGAAGGCGAAGGCGAGCAAATACACACAGCCGACGATGTAGCAAGCGCGGCGCGACAGGTGGTCCGACAGCCAGCCGAAGAATGGGATCGTAAACAACTCGATTCCCGCGGCCAGGTTCACCGCCAACAGCATCGTGCCGGGCGCCAATTTGAGGTGCAGCTTGTCGTAGGCGACGGCCCAAGCGGTGAAGAGATAGAAGGCCGCGTTCTCGGTGATGCGTGCCCCGGCAATTAGCAGGATCTCCGGCCAATACTGGCGAATCGTTTCGGTGATCGGCGCTTCGGCGATTTCTTTTTTCTCTTGAAGGGCGGCGAACAACGGCGTCTCCATGATGCGCATGCGAATCAGCAGACCAACGACAATCAAGGCGCCGCTCAGATAGAACGGGATGCGCCAGCCCCACGTTTCGTAGTCCTGGGTATCCATCGATCCTTCGCAAAGTGCGACGGCGCCGGCAGCGCTCAATAGTCCGAGCGGCACACCGGCTTGCGGCCAACTCGCGAAAAAGCCACGCCGCCCGCCCGGCGTGTTCTCCAACGCCAGCAGGACCGCTCCACCCCACTCGCCGCCCACGCCGAGACCCTGCACGAAGCGCAGCACCGTCAGCAGAATCGGCGCCGCCACGCCGATCTCCGCATACGTCGGCAGAAAGCCGATGATCAACGTGCTCACTCCCATCATTAGCAGGGTAGTCACCAGCATCGACTTCCGCCCGACGCGGTCGCCCATGTACCCGAAGATAACTCCGCCGAGCGGCCGGGCAAGAAATCCAATGCTGTAGGTGGCAAAGGCGAGAATCGTGCCGGTGAATGGATCGGCATCCGGAAAGTAGAGTTTGTTGAGTACCGTGCCGGTGACGAGCCCGTACAAGAAAAAGTCGTACCACTCGATGGTCGTGCCGACGGTGCTGGCGACGACGGCTTCGATCAGGGTTTGACGGTCCACCGGCTCTTGGGTCGACATCGACAATTTGCTCCAAGTGCTTCAAGACTGCCTATTCAATCGCGCTGGTCCCCGAAAAGCAACGGAAAACCGCTCAGAGCCTGAAGCGTTAGCGAAGTGTTGAGTGTCCTTCGCTTACGCTTCAGGCTCCGAGCGGCGCTCTTTCGATTTACCGCGTTCGTCATCCTGACAGCAGAGGCTGCGCGGCCGCCGGGCATAGGGGCCTGGATGCAAGCAGTTCGCCGCGCGCCGCCTGGCGCACTGGACAACGAACCTGGAACGACGTATGCCGCGCGTTCGACGACGGCGTGCGCCTTTGGATTGGGCGGAACTCCTGAGGCGCTACCAGCAAGGCAACGCGACCGAAGCCGACCTGCGAAACGCATTGCGCATTACCAAACTTGAGCCGCATGCACGATCGAAAATCGAATCAGTGCTGGCTCTCGGTGCTGCCATGATGCGATTGCACGAACGTGTATCGAGTCACGAGCCCGGCCCGTAGCGAAGTTTGTGAAAAAGTTTCGTCAAGGGTCTGCGACACCAAGCCATGTGGCTGATCGTCAAATTCGCAGCTCCTTGCGAAGCATATCGTGACGGCTGAATGCCCCGTTTTCTTTGCGTCAAATCGGGCATTTTGCACCACGCAATAGAGGCCGCATCGTCCGTCAGTGCCTCCAGTCTGGCCGCTTGATTAACCCCGACGCGTCAGAGTGTTGGAAGCGTTTGGGCCCTTGCCGAACGTGATACGACCCCTCGGCACAAAGGAGACGACACATGTCCGCGACAATGACGAACGGTCGATTTGAGCACAAAGCGTCGCCGGCCCAGCCCGGGGCATTCGCGCTGGGGCGCGTTCTCTTGGACGAAGCTCGCAATGTGGGCGCACCGAGCGAAACCCTCGTCACCGCATTGGAGAAGTTGCCCGACGGACTGCCGATGCCGCTTCGCGACGCCATGGTCCTGGTGATCGATCAGCTGCGTCGTAATCCGCAAATCGACGGAGCGTTCGCCGATCGGCTCCGCCAAGTTCTGACCAGCTTCGGCAGTGATCGGCTCGATCCGGAAGAGACGCTCAGGCAAATGGATGCGTTCGTCGCTGAGGTCGAGAATCCGGAGCGCGACGACCCATTGCGTCTGGCGATCGCCATTCATCGGATTCTGCGAACGCCGTTAGCGATAGACGATTCGCTTCGCCTGGTCATCCTTGCGGCGGAACAGCAGGACCCGCGAGCGCTGGCGGCGATCGACCTCATCGCCGACGGTCAGCCGGAGGATGCCGAGCGGGCCGAGGCGTTGCTACGGGACGGCGACCTAATTCGGCCTCAGTGGATCGCCGGCGCCGAAGCGAGTGAGGTCGTGCGCGAGATCTTCAAGCGGCTGCAAGAAGCGGTCAAGACGCCGGCACGGGCCTGGTGGCAGAAGACGTGGGCCATTGTCTCGCTGGCGTCCGTGTGTTTGTACTTGTACCTGGCGGTCATCGTCGCGTGCGGTTACGCTCTGGGCCGTTCGACCGCCCCGACGCCCCCAACGCCGGAACCGGTGATCATTCGCGAATCGCCGCCTGCCAAGACTGCATTAGCGTTCAACGATGACCTGGGCAATCCCGCATACATCGTGCCGATCGTGACGGTTTCACTGCCGGACCATGCCACGGTGGAGCTTGAGGCCAAGTTAACCGCGCTGCTGACAAAGCGAAGGACGGACGCCAAACTGGGCGAACCGGCGACGCGCATTCTGCACTATCGCGACCTGCCGATCGCGCGTTCGATTCCAGCCGAGACGTTCGCCGCCGCCTGATCGCGCCCGCTCTTGACGATGGTAGCGGCGTCAGCGCCGCCCAAGGATTCCTGGCCGTTGACGGATACCACCAGGGCGCAGGTTTGCATCATCATCGTGCGCCTAGCAACGGCCGCCGACAACAGCAGCACGCTTCAATTGCATGCGGAGGCGATGCGTTTCGCGTTCCCGGAGGACTCCGTGCTGCGTCTCGGCAAGCCCATCGCCATCGGAACGTCGGCAACAAGCGGCGTCATCGAACTAAGCAACCCGGTGACAACTCGCCCCGGCGTCGGATCGGCGTACGATCGCCTGGCGCGCGTCAGCTTGTTTAGCGACGACGTAAACGGCGTCATCGCGGCTGAGGCGGCTCATGCGCTCAATCCCGATGACGTCAACGCGATGCAACTCGCCGCGGCCACGCACCTGCTTTCGACCCTCGACAAGGCGCCGCATTTTTCGTTGAGCGGCGTCGAGGTGACACCGCGCGAACGGGCCCGGCATCTGTTGCGCATGGCCTATGTCACGGGACATGCCCGTTACGACGCGATCCGTCTTCTGGCAGCCCTCGAAGGCGAATCAGCACGCCAGCAGTATCTGGTGCGCGAGACATGGCTCTCGTTCGATGCAGAGTACGTCGCCTACTTGAAAATGACCGACGACAAGCAGAAGGCCGAGGTCCGCGCTTGGGCGGCTCGGTTGCGAAAGGCGGTGGCGCCATGAACTCGAAGCATGGCGAACAAGAACGCAAGAAGAGCTTGATCGAGCAAGTTGCGGCGCGAGGTGAAGGGGTGATGGCCTACGTCAAGAGCAAGGCCGACATCCTTAGCGGTGCCGAGTTCGCGACCAAGATGTTCGACGCCAAACGCGCCTTCGTCGGCGGCATGGCGATGGTCACGGTCAACGCTGCCGCACTGCTCGGCGTCCTGGGCAATGCGGGCGACAACGCCGATCGCCACGAAGGCTGTACGATTCTCGCGGAACCGGTGCGTCCCGTGGCGCTGCGATTGGCAATTCTGGGTGGCCGGGTGCTGCTGTATCAGGCGTCGGGCGGCGCCGTCTATGCCGATCCGAGCATGGCGGAAAAAGCTCTGGTCATTCCGCCGACTCAAGTGGGACAGTTCGTTGATCGCGAACTCTGGCAAGCGCCGAAGCTCGTGCTGATCGCTCCGCCGCCCGAAGCCGGCCAGGATCCGCTCGTCCATCGCGCCGGCGACGGGGCAGTCGATCACGTTTTTTGGCTGAACGAAGCCGCCACCATGGGCGAACTGCGCGCCGCCGGTGACGCGATTATGGCCCTGGCCAAGGCAGGCGAACAGCGGCTGCAAGGCACGCATATCTTGCTGAAGGCGCAGCCGGGAACCTGGGTGAGCGTCGCGGGCCAGAACGCTTTTCTCGCCACCGCACGGTACAGCCGATGGGCGCCGGCGCACGGTTGGGTTATTCAGGTTCAGGGCGGGCTGCCTGGCTGGGAATCGCTCGCCGTCCGCCAGGTGCTCCCCGACGAATTCGGAACGATCGCTGACTACGACGGCAAACAGCTGAAGGTGACGCTGCCAGCCCACGGCATCACGATTCCAGCCGATTTACTAGCGCCGGCCGTATCGTCGGGAAGCGTCGCCCTGGCGGTGCCCCACGTCGGCGACCACGGCATCGTTCGGTTTCCCGGCGGCGCCAACCATGCCGTCTACGACGCTGCCCCGCTGCCCGAGGGCATGCTCTCGGTGGAAGACTTCAAGAAACTGCATTTGCTATTAAGCGCCGCTAATGTGCAGATCGCCGTCGGCATCGACGGAAATCTCAGCCTCATCGCGGAGGACACCTACCATGCAGAAGCAAAAGCGTTCGACTTTCGCCAGAAAAAGTAACACGCGTGCGCGCTTGGCCTATCCCCTCGTCACCGGCGGCAAGGGACGGTTAGCCGTTGTGACGAACGAACCCGATGCCGTGCGCCAGCTCTTCGCCTTCGTTCGCGACATCGAGATTGGCGATCTGCACGGCGATACGGAGCTAGGCAATCCGTGCTTGCGCGTCGGCCGTGGGTCTCTGAAGGCAATGCTCGATGACGTCGCTGTCGCGGTGCGGCGGTTGTTGAAACACGCTCGTCTTGCTGATGTCATCGTCAAGGCAACGCCGGCCAAGACGAATGCCAACTGTCTCGGCTGGCTCACGGTGCGCGGCGACGGCTGGCAACTTCGCCTGCACGTGCTCCGCCGCGAATCCGGCCTGGCACTTCGAACATGAGCGCTTCGTGGGGCACGTTTTCAACGTGCCACGCTTTGGTTATTCGGGCATGTTGAAAACGCGCCCCACAGACGCGGAGATTCACATGAAACGCAAGACTGAAATCGATTCGCTGTTCCAGATCGCCGTGAAGCGCGCAATGACCATGGGCGGCATGAACGACTATCGCCCGGGTGATCCGCTCGATCCAGGGACGATCATTATCCGTACGCTGCTGGCCGGCATGCTGCAGTTGCGCGACAAAGCGGCGGCGAGTGCGGCCCAGCGTGCCCTCGATATGCTGCGCTGGCATCTTGCCGGCCCGCCGCGCGGCGCTCGGCCGGAGCGTGCCCTCGTCGAAATCATGGGACCGACGGGAACGCACGTGCCACGCGACAGCCGCATCAAGTGGCGTGGCGAAAACGGCTACGCCGAAACAACGTGTTCTCTGCATCTTGCCGAGCCTGCCGGCGCTGTCGGCGTCTTGGCGGACGGCAGCACGGTCGACCTGGCGGCGCAGATCTGGGAGGGACGCGTCATCGACAAGACCCCCTCGCCCTATCAGCCGCTGCGAGCGATCCAATTTGGCGTGCAACAGCCGATGATCTGCCGACGTTTTCCGGGCCTGTATTTTGAAGGGCTACCGACCGCATTGGCGCTGCGTGTTCAGGAGATCGTCGCTTTGACGCCGCAGGGAAGACAACCGCTGCACTGGTTTTTCCATCCCGCTGCCGGCGTCCGCATTCATGTGCCGCCGCAAGACGTGCCCGGCTGGCGCGACGGCATCGGCTGGATCGAGATTGCGCTCCATGTCGAGCCAGGCGAATCGCGGCACATTGGACGCGCTCGGCTCAACGTCGTCGTCGCTCGATCCCCGATTAACGCCCGACGTCATCCCCTCATGAGCGACGGTCTCATCGGCTTTACCGGTATCGCCACCGGCAAGCTGGGCTGCGAGCAAGTGGGCCCGAGTTGGGGCGCCGGAGCCATCGGCCGAACGACTATCTCGGCCTGGTTGCGCGGACTGAACGAAATCCACTCGGCGCGGAACATGAATGGCTTCGCTGAAACGTGCGAGGACGTGCTTCGCCGAGGCGAACGCGCGTTGGCGGCGCTCGATACGCTCGCCCGCAGCGCCGGTTTCGGTCTCACGAACGCGCGACGGCTCCCTGATTTGCTCTTCCGGGACGAACGGCTGTACCATCGCAAGTCGAGTTCAATCGCAGGTCAGCCCATCGAGACATTGCCGGGCAGGTACGGCATCGAGCTGGGCGATATTGTCGGCCCCGTCGCCTTGGCGTTTCTCTGGGACAACGCCGACCATGCTCCGCTCGTCCTGGGCGATGTGCGCGTTGTGGATGTGGACGGCGAACCGCTGTCGCTGCTCGGCCCGCTCGACGGCGTCGAGTATCACTTCGTCCCGGAGCGCCCTCTGCCCGCACGACTCCGTCTCGAAGCCCCCGCCCACCTGACGCTGCTCGACCTCGCGGCGTATAGCGATCGGCGCTGACAGCAGAGCCTGAAGCGTCAGCGAAGGATTGCGGCGTCCTTCGCTGACGCTTCAGGCTCTGAAATTCACCGCGGCGTCCCCGGAATTCGCTTCGCCTTCGGGTCGTCCGGCGGACGGTCCAGGCTCAGGTACGACAACAAATCGACGATCTCCTGAGGCCGCAGTTGCTTCTCCAAATCCTCCGGCATCATCGACAGCTTGCTGGTGAACTGTTCGTCGACGTCGGCTCGGGCGATGGTCTTGAGTTCACCGCCTTGAACCTTCAAGACGATGCGCTGGGCGTTGTCCTCAACCAAGAGGCCCGTGACGACCTGGCCTTTCTTTGTGTTGACGGTGACGGCGTTGTACCCGGCGCCGATCACGAGCGATGGGTCGAAGACGTTCGACAGGAGTTGATCAAAGTCGGCCCGGCCGTTTGACGTGATATCCGGGCCGACATCGACGCCTTCGCCGTACATCTTGTGGCACTGGGCGCAGATTTTCTTGAAGTGTTTGGCCCCTTCCTTCGGATCGCCCGGCGTCTTCGCATGAAGGGCGCGATACTCCGCGACCAGCTTTTCGCGCTCCGGGTTACGGCCATCGCGCGGGATGCCCCAGTGTTTCTCGACCAGCTTGATCAACTCCGCATCTTTTGTCGCCAATAGCCGGCGCGCCTGGTTGACGTTGACGATGTCCTTGCTCATCTTCTTGTCGGCGATTTCTTTGAAGAGTGCTTTTCCCCACGATGCACGCTGCGTGACCAGTTCGATCGCTTTGGCCTGTTCGTCAGGGTTCAAGGTCGGATACGCCGCGAGCACGATCTGGCTGACCCATGGGTCATTCAGTTTACCGAGCCTGACCAGGACCAACCCTCGGTAGCCGGGAACACCTGGGGCCGGGTTGCGCAAGATGCCCGGAACGCTCTCCTTGAGCACCTCCGGGCGGCCTGTCATCAGGGCGTTCATGGCCAGAAGCCGCATGTTCTCCGACGGATGAGCCTCGAACATCCGAGTGCACATGTCAAGCTCGCGGTCTCCTCCGAGTGTAACGGAAAGGAAGCGAGCCTCGTTGCGCGTCTCACGGACCTTGAAAAACTTGTCGAGCACCGGAACAACAGACTTCTTCAGTTTCTCAAGTGCCGGCCCGGCAATCTCCCCGTTCTGAACCTTCGCCGACAAAGCGTTGAGGCACAGACCGGCCATTGGCGTTGGCTCATCGGCCAACTTCGCCAGAAACGCGACTACAGCCGAAGGATCGCCGCTCGGATTGCCGAGCATGCGATCAATGGCCCGCGGCAACACCTTCGCTAAGCCGGGCGACTTGGCGAGATCGGCCTTGGCGGCAAGCGTCAGGAAGCGATCGCCGTCCTTTTCGAGCAGCGGATGCAGGTTCTGCCAGACGATGTGCGGGATGAGCTTGTCGTCGCCGCTGTGGGCGAGGACGTCAAGCAGTAACGGCAACGGATCGACATCCTTGAGTTTGCGTGCGGCGATGGCGACTTGCAGTTGCACGTCGGGAGACGGATCGCGCGCAAGCTTCGGGATGTGCGTGAGGTCGTTCGCAGGATGAGGCTTTGCAATATTCGCCGATGCCCGGACTTCCCACGCTCGAAAAGTGGAATCCTTATCGCGGGAGAGGTCGAAATTAAGGGGGTACAAATCGCTGCTGCTAAGGGCCCAAAACGCATGCAGGCGAGCATTTCGCAGAGCTTTCTCGTTTCTGGCCAAATTTTTGGGCACGTTTTTCAAGTCGTCAAAGACCCCGCGCTGCTGTCCGGCCAAATCGTTGGCGACATCTCTCAGCTCTTGATAGACCTTGACCTTGTCGTGGAATGCGGGGCCCTCTTTCGGATCGCATTTCATTATGTATTCCGAGAGCAGCCGTTGTGCGGTCTCGCGAAAGTAGATATTCGGGCTGCTAAGACGCTCGATCAATTTGGGGCTTCCTATGCCTCTCAAATTAATTAACCCCGGCGCCTTGTAATCCTTGTACACGACGCGATACAGCCGCCCGTTTAGTCGATCGATGCCGGCGGGGTCGCGGTTGGCGTCCTGGTAGCAGTGATAGC
>Ga0194128_10001875_pt1 | contig 35614 bp, 32 predicted proteins | sample TA2KigCa65mmetaG_FD_148650 | JGI IMG/M metagenome (GOLD analysis project Ga0194128, IMG submission 148650) | Freshwater microbial communities from Lake Tanganyika, Tanzania - TA2015037 Kigoma Deep Cast 65m | ecosystem: Environmental > Aquatic > Freshwater > Lake | place: Tanzania: Lake...
ACCCGGCGACGCCGGACCGCCATAAGGCATAATGATTGAACATGCTCAGTGATGTCCGGCTGGCTGTTCGCGGCCTCGCGCGCAGTTCTGGCTTCACCGCGGTTGCGGTGATAATCCTGGGTCTCGGAATCGGCGGCGCCACCGCGGTGTTTAGCATCGTCAACGCGGTACTTCTGCGCGCATTGCCGTACGATCAACCCGATCGCATCGTCGCCGTCACTACCGGCGCGAGTGGGACGGTATCCGGCGGCGATTACCTCGATCTCGTTTCCGGTGTTTCCGCGTTCGAACACATCGCTTACTACTACGGCGGCCAGATCAACGTCCGTACCAAGAACGGCGCCGAATTCGCGAACGCACAATTCGCCTCTCCTCAGTTCTTCTCCGTATTCGGGCCCGGCGCCATTCTCGCCGGACGCGCCTTCGATCCCAACGACAGCGCTCCCGCCGCGGTCGTCACCGCCGATTTCGCCGAGCGAACTTTCGGCTCTGCCGCCGCCGCAATCGGACAGAACGTCATTGTCTACGAGAAGCAGTTCGCCATAGCCGGCGTGCTTGCAACCGCCACGGCGTTTCCGCCGAAAGCCAATGTTTGGCTGCGCGCCAATGCGACGCCCGAACTGCTGGAACGTACGGCGCACAACTATCGCGTCGTGGCGCGCCTGCGCGCCGGGCAATCGTTGGAAGCCGCACAAGCGCAGCTCGAAACAATCGGCCGGCGCCTGCGCGCGCAGTTCCCTGCGACCCACGAGCGCAAGTCCTTCCAGGCCACCGACCTAGCCGAGTTTCTCTCGCTTGGATCGAAGTCCACGCTTCAAGCGCTTCTGGCCGCCGTGCTGGTGCTCCTACTGATCGCATGCGCCAACGTTGCCAACTTGCTGCTAGCACGCGGGGCCGCACGCACGCGTGAGCTCGCCGTGCGCTCGGCCCTCGGCGCCAGCGCGTGGGCCATCGTCCGCTACCTTCTCGCCGAGTCTTTTGTCCTGGCAGCGATCGCCGGTGCGGCCGGGCTACTGCTGGCCCGCATCGCGATTGGGGCGATGGTGGCTGTCGCCCCGCCCGGCACGCCGCGACTGGACGAGGTCTCGATTGATGCCCACGTGCTCCTGTTTACCGGCGCTCTTGCCCTTGGCGCGACGATTCTATTCGGCCTCATGCCCGCCTGGCAGTCCGCACGCATCGATGTCCAGAGCGCGCTCAAGCAAGGCGGCGGACTCCGCGGCACAGTGTCCGGCTCCAACCGCATGCGCCAGTTCGTCGTCGTAGTGGAGATCGCGCTCGCACTTGCGCTCGCCGTGTCCGCCGCTCTGATATTCCGCAGCTTCTTGCGCCTCAACGAAGTCGAACTCGGCTTCCGAAAGGACGATGTCCTGGTCGCCTACGCCGCCGTGCCGGCAAACAGTTCCGACGCAGCTCAGCTTTCGGCTGCACGATGGTTCGCGGCGCTCCCTGAAAAGCTGGCGGCGATACCGGGAGTCGCCTCCAGTTCCGCCGCCATGGGCGTGCCCTCCGGCGTATACTCCTCGGGCGGCTACTTTGCCGTCGAGGGCCGGAGCGATCTGAAAACTTCGCGCCGGAGCACACTTCCGTCCGCGCGTTTCCGCCTCACCGGCGAGCGCTACTTCGAGACCATCGGCATTCCACGCATCGCCGGCCGCGACTTCACAATTCGCGACACGCATGACGCGCCGCCGGTCGCCATCGTCTCAAAGTCTCTGGCCGATCGCATCTTTGGTGGCAACGATGCGCTCGGCAAACGGATCGCATGCGGCTTCGATCGCCCGGATGAATGGATGACCATCGTCGGCATCGTCGGCGACGTCCGCAGCAGTTCGCCTTTGATCGAACCCGCCTCCGAGTTGTACATGCCTTATCAACAGCACCTCCGATACGCCGATGAGTTGCAGGTCGTTATCCGCGCTTCCCTCGATCCCGCTTCCATCACTGAGTCGGTTCGCCGCACGATTCTCGCCGATAAGCCAAACGTCGCCCTGCGGTTTCAAACCCTCAACTCGATGGTGTCGGAATCGATCGCCCTGCCTCGTTTCCGCACAGTTTTGCTTGGCAGCTTTTCGCTGCTCGCCGCGCTGCTCGCCTTGATCGGCGTTTACGGCGTCATGAGTTACGTTGTCGAGCAACGGCGCGGCGAGTTCGGCGTGCGTCTCGCGCTCGGCGCGACGGGCGCCGACCTGGCGCGGCTCACGCTAACGGGAGCATTGAAGCTGGCCGCCATCGGAATTGTCCTCGGTCTTGGCATTGCGTTCACGGCGCAGTTCGCGCTCGTCGCATTCCTGTTTGGGGTCGATCCGGTGGATGAAGTCTCCTGGTTCGGCAGCATCTCCGGTCTCGGCTTAATCGCGCTCGTCGCCGCTTGGATTCCCTCTCGCCGCGCCGCCTCGCTCAACCCCGCGGATGTGCTGCGAGGGGAGTAGGATGGAAGCATCATGCTCACTCGCCGGTCCGTTGTCGCACTCGCTCCCGCACTCGCCGCCGCCGGAAAGCCACGCTACAAAGTCGGCGTCACCAATAACACGCGCGGTGGCTGGGAGACCGACTTCTGGCTCGCCACGCGCGAGTCACACGAAGTTGGCTATCGTAACGTCGAGACGTTCTTCAGTTATCTGAAGGACTCGATCGACAAGCCCGGCGAGGTTCTCGCCAAAGCGAAAGCAATCGGCGTCGGCATCATCACCGTGTCGAACTCCGGTCCGATGGAGATGGCATTCAACGATCGCGCCAAGCAGCCGAAACTCCTCGACGAGCACACGCGGCTGGCGCGCTTTGTTCGCGCACTCGGCGGAAATCATCTCAAGATCAATCTCGGCCCGCGCCGCCCCACCGGCACCACGGACGAAGATCTGAAGGTGCTCTCAGACACGGTCGAGAAACTTGGCAAGCGCACAGCCGCCGAAGGCGTGCGCCTCGCAATCCACGCGCACATGTGGAGTCAGTTCGAAAATCGCCGCGAGGTCGACTATGTGCTCAGCCACACCGATCCGAAGACCGTGGCCTTCGTACTCGACACCGGTCACATTACACTGGCGGGCATCGATCCGGTCGAGCTGACCAAGACCCTCGGCCATCGAATTGTTGAGTTTCACTTGAAAGACACCAAGCCCGACACACGCGGCGGCGCGCGCGCCCGACTCGATTGGCCCGACATGATGACGGACCCGCCTTTCCTGCCGCTTGGCTCAGGTGGTGTTGATTTTGTTTCGATCAAAAATCATCTCGATTCGATCGGCTGGCAAGGCTGGCTGACGACGGAACTCGACTCATCGCCGTTCCGCCCGCCGAAGGAAAGCGCGGCGATCAGCCTGCGGTACGCGCGCGACAAGATGAAGGTGAATGGCTGAGCCGTACCGCGGCCGCTTCGCACCGTCGCCAACCGGCCCCTTACACTTTGGCTCACTGGTCGCCGCGGTTGGCTCGTGGCTTGACGCGCGCCGCGCGCGGGGGCGATGGCTGGTCCGGATCGAAGACATCGACGAACTACGCTGCGTACCGGGCGCCGACGGCGAGATTTTGCGAACACTCGAAGCCTACGCGCTCGAATGGGATGAGGAGGTGGTCTGGCAAACGCAACGCCACGGTCTCTATCGCGCGGCGCTGGAGTCGCTCGGCTCCAAGGTGTTCCCTTGCTCTTGCGCTCGAAAGCCGCGATACGACGGCGCCTGCCGCAACGGGACCAACCTTCCGCCTCGAACGATACGCCTTCGCGTGCCCGATGCAATGATCCGTTTCGAAGACCGGCGTCTGGGCGCGTTCGAAGAGAACCTCGAGGCAACCTGTGGCGATTTCATTCTCAAGCGCGCCGACGGACTGTACTCGTATCAGTTCGCGGTCGTCGTCGACGATGCCGACCAACGCATCACCGACGTCGTTCGCGGCGCGGACCTACTTGATTCGACCGCCCGTCAGATTTGGCTGCAGCGTCAACTCGGCGTTCCGACTCCTCGCTATTTACACCTGCCCGTCGCACTCGGATCGGGCGGCGAAAAGCTGAGCAAGCAGACCGGCGCGCCGCCGATTCCGCCGGACGGCGACGTCGAAACTCTACGTATGGCGCTGGCGTTCCTCGGTGTCCAAAACATCGAAGGCGCGACCTGCCGCGAGCTTCTCGCCGGAGCCTTGGCAAAATAGGAATAGATGAAATCGTTGATCGCCCTCGCCGGGCTGGCGGTTGCAACCGCGCAGCAGACGGCGCCTCTTATCCATCTCCATCGGGAAGGCCCAGCCTCCATAGCAATTTTTGTCTCCAACGCCGATGGTACCGGCGAGCGCCGCCTCGACACCACTTCCGATCTCGCCTACAGCCCGACCTTTTCGCCCGACGGCAAGTGGATCGCCTTCGCCAGCGAACGCAGCGGCTCGACCGATCTCTACCGCATCCGCAACAATGGCACCGGCCTCGAACGCCTAACCCGCCAAGCCGCCTTCGAGGATCAACCCGCCTACTCGCCCGACGGCACACAAATCGCCTACGTGTCCAACCGCGGCGCCGACATCACAGACATTTGGATCTACGATATCGCGTCAAAGAACTCACGCAATCTCACTTCGGCGCCCGGCGGCGATTTCCGACCGAGCTGGTCTCCCGATGGAAAGTGGATCGCGTTCTCTTCCGACCGCGGCACGAAGCCGCGTTACACACCCACTGGCTTGGAGCCGTTGCATGAAACGTCAATCTACATCGTGAAGCCCGATGCGAGCGAGGCGCGTCGAATCACGGAGGCGGGGCTGTTCGCCGGCTCGCCAAAGTGGTCGCCGGATAGCAAACGCGTTGTTTTTTACGAGATGACAGCGGAGGCGACGGCGCCCGCGCGGCGCACGCTCGCCGATCAGAAGGGCGTGATTTCGCAGATCGTGTCGATCGATATCGACTCCGGCGAGCGCTTGGAACACTCAAAGGGCCCAGGTTTGAAGGTCTCTCCGCAGTACATCAATGCGAAAAAGGTGGTGTGGCTCGATAAGGCGGCGCGCGCGATGCGAAATCCTGTTTGGTCGCCCGATGGCAAATTCGTCGTCTATGAAAAAGTCACCCCGCGCGCCCGCAGGCAGGGCGAGTCGTTGCTGAGCGCGGAGCCCGGCTATCGATTGACCTACACGAGCGGGGAGACCTCCGCCGCCAATGACGGCAATCGCATCGTGGTAACCGAAGGAGGTTCGCTGGTTGCCTACGATCCCGTGCGCCGCGTGATTCTGCCCGCCGGGAAGAACAAGGTGCTCGGAGCATCATGGTCGCCCGATGGCGCTTGGATCGCCGTCGGTTACGGCGCCTCGTTCGACGCCGATTGGGGCACATCGCAAATCGCGATCGTGAAACCGGACGGCACGGGGTTACAAATCATGACGAAGGAACCGGCAGGCGCGGCGTACCCGAGTTGGTCGCCCGACGGGAAGAAAATCGTCTACCGCGTGCAGGGCCGCATGCATCGCGGATTACGTGTGCTTGATATCGAAAAAGGCGAGGCGACGATTCTTACCGATGGGCGCGACGATCATCCGGTATGGTCGCCCGATGGCGGGCTGATTGCCTACACCGGTTTTTTCGAAGACGACTTCGATGTCTTTACCATCAAGCCCGACGGTGCGGAGAAGAAACGGATTACGCCCACCATTGGCATCGATCGCCTGCCGGCTTGGACCGCGGACGGCAAGGGCATTCTGTTCACCAGCGACAGGCATGGTTTCCACGACGAAGCGCCGCTCTACGACGGCCTCACCGCGCCGAACGCCGAGCTATTCATCATGGATTTCGACGGTAAGAAGCAGACGAGGCTCACCGCGAACAAGTGGCAAGAGGGCACCTCGGCGTGGCAGCCGGGGGCGCGTCAGTAATAGCCCGCACACCAGCCGGCGCGACACCGCAGTTCGCGCGGTTCGCCGAATAGTTCCGCTACTTCGCCGCACTGCTCCGGCAAGAAACCGCTCAATAAAAGAACACCGCCGAGCCGCCGCAGATCTGCCGCGATTTCACGCAACACTCCCAGGTGGATGTTGGCGATGACAACATCGAACGCCCCGCTTCGCAATGCGTCCGCTGAACCGACAAAGTCCACCGAAGCCGCCTGGTCGATATCGCAGCCGACTGCTTGTGCGCGGAGCGCCCGCGCGGCGCGGGTAAGTATCCCAGTGCCCGCTCCGATGTCGACAACCCTTGCGCCTTCGAAGACAACTTCTTCCAGTAGCTCCAAACAGAGTTGCGTCGTCGGATGATCACCGCCGCCGAACACGTTGCCCGGCACCATTTCGAGTCTGATGCGGCCTTCTGGCGTGGCACCGTGCCACGCGGCGGGTGCTAACCAGAAGCGCCTGCCGATTGGGACCGGCACCCATTCGGCCTGCAGCGCGGCGGACCAGTTCTCATCGGCCACAACTTCGACAACGGAGTCGAAGCGCAGCGCGCACGTCTCCGCTTCCGCGAAGGTATCGAAGAACACGTGCCACTCGGCGGCGTATTCCTGCGCGCCCGCGCAGTCGAAATCCAATTCGACCGCCTGAGGAATCCGAACCAGAAACGACTCCGCCACGCTTAGCGGTTCAACGCCTTAACGCGGAAGTACGGTTTCGTTTTCTCGGCCGGATCCATTGTGAAGGACTCCGAGGTCTTCGCGGGGTCGTAGCCACGCCACAACCACTCCAGCGCTTCGGGCAACTCCGCATTGCCGTGCTGCGTGTTGTGCTGCGCGGTGCCGAAGACGAAGTGGAAATCGTACTCTTTCATCTTCAGCGAGTTCGCCAACGCGATATTCTGCAGCGGCCACGAGCCGTGATTGTTCTCCAGATCGTTGGCGCCATCGGACATCCACACGCGGATGTTCTTGCGCTCGGACTTTCTGACGAGGAACGGGAAGATGTTTCCGCCCTCTTTTTTCCACGGATCCCATTGAATGCTCGTGTAGCTGCCGATGCGCGACAACACACGCGTGAAGTGTTCGTTGTGCTGCCACGCGACGTTGAATGCACAGATCGCGCCCGACGACTCGCCGGCGATGAAACGCGAGTAGCCATCCTTGCGGACGTTGTACTTCGCCTCGACGTCCTTCAGCACTTCGTCGCGCAGGTAGCGCGCGTACACGTCGTCGACCGAGTCGTACTGTACGGAGCGCAGACGGCGCTGTCCCACCATGCCAGGCGAGATGAAGACTTGGATCGCCACGGGGATTTTCTTTTCGTGCATCAGATTGTCCAGGACGATCAACAACCGCGAATTTCCCGGCCGCGTGATGTAGTTCTGCCCGTCCTGCCACACCATCAGCGCGGCGGGCGTCGAGGCGTTGTACTGCGCGGGGACGTAAACCCAGTAATCATTGGTCATGCCCGGATAGATCTTGCTCTGGTGCACAATCTTCTCCGAAACCTTGCCTTGCGGTACGCCTGACTTTTCGTAGCTACCGGGACCGAACGCCGCGATGTCGTTCGGCAGCAGCAGCGGCGCGGCCAGCAGCGGCTTGCCGTCGACGACCCAGTAGTAATTGTGGGAGCGACCGGTCTTACCCGAAGTTAACGCAACCCACAGATCGGTTCCCTTCAAGCGCACCGCCTTGCCTTGAGGCCCTTCGTTCCATACGATCGCCGCGGGCTTGGACGACTCCAACGCGAGCACGAACTCACCCATGTATCCGACGGCGGCGCGCCCGGCCTTACGCGCTTCGGGCTGCGTCATCGCTTCCAACTGCTTGCGAAACTCCGCCGATTGCGGCGACTTCTTCGCCAGCTTCGTCAATTCCTCGGCCGGCTCGGCCGCTAACGCCGCGATCGCGGCAAAAACAAAAAGTCGCATTATTGTTTCCTCTGCAAAAAGTAGGGATCCGGCTCGGGAATCGCCGCGCCGTCTTTCCGTGGTGACGACGCCCCATAGTGCATCTTTGCCGCCGTATCGAGCATCACGGCCTGGCCGCCACCCATCTGGCCGGAGTACTCCGCGCGCAGGTCAACGATGTGTCCCATGCCGCGCAGCTTCTCCAGCGCGCCTTCATTCAACCGATTTTCAATCATCACACCGCAGCCTTCCACCGATCGCCGCGTGAACCGCGTTGCTTCCAGCGCGGCTTGAATGTTCATGTTGTGATCGACGACGTTTGACACAAACTGCGCGTGCGCCTGCGCCTGATTGCCGCCGCGCATGATTCCAAACGCGATCTTCTGGCTACCCTTTTCCATGAACCCTGGAATGATGGTGTGGAACGGCCGCTTGCGCGCGGCCAGCACGTTCGGATGCGCGGGATCGGACGAGAAGCCGCCGGCGCGGTCGTGCAAATGAAATGCGTAGTCGTCGACTGCGACTCCGGATCCCCACATGTCCGAAATGCTCTGAATCCAGCTCAGGGTGTTGCCTTCTTTATCGATGACACTGAGATAGATCGTGTGACCCTTCTCCGGTTCGCCGGGCCGCGTGTCGCAGGTCGCGCGGCCGGCCTGAATGCCTTTCGCACGCTCTGTGGCATAGGCCTTCGACAACATCCCCGCAATCGGGACCTTCGAGACTTTCGGATCGGCGACGTAGGCGTAGAGGTCGCGATACGCCAACTTTTGGGCTTCGATTTTTAGGTGCATCGCCTCGGCGGAGCGCGGGTCCATCTGCGGCAGCGAGAACATCTCCATCAGATTCAACATCATCAACGCCGCGATTCCTTGCCCGTTCGGCGGCATCTCGTAAACCTTCCAGCCGCGGTAATCGGTCGAGATCGGATCAATCCACTCGGACCGGAACAGCGTGAAATCTTCCTGCACCAACGTGCCGCCGAGCCTTCTTGACGTCTTCAAAATCGACTGCGCGATCGGCCCGTTGTAAAACGCATCGCGGCCGCCCTTCGCAATGATCGAAAGCGCTGTTGCAAGTGCGGGGACCTTGAAGACTTCTCCAAGGCGCGGCGCCCGGCCATCGATCAGCCAGTATTTTCGGGCGTTCTCGTCTCGCTCCAACTTCGACGAGGTGCCAGCCCAATCTTCCTGAATGATCTCGGTGACGGGAAAGCCTTCGCGTGCGTAGTAGATCGCCGGCTGGAATAGATCCGCCCACGGCAGCTTGCCGAACTTCTGGTGCAACTGCCACCAGCCGTCGACCGCGCCGGGCACCGTCGCCGTGTGAATTCCAGAGTATGGAACGCCGCTCAGGCCTTTGGCGCGATAGGCTTCGAGCGTTTGTCCTTTTCCGCTCCAGCCGCTGGCGTTTATGCCGGACAGCTTCGCCGACTTCGCGTCGTAGTGAATGGCGAACAGGTCTCCTCCGATGCCACACATCATCGGTTCGACCACGGATAGGACGGCGTTGGCGGCGATGGCGGCGTCGACGGCCGACCCGCCTCGCGCCAGAATCTGCGCACCGGCCTGGGAGGCAAGCGACTGACTTGTCGCCGCGATCCCGCGCGACGAGATCACCATGGACCGCGCCTGCCAGCGCTCTTGCGCAACCAGGGGCGCCGCGATGAGGAAGAGAATGAGATAATACACGTTTGCCGTGATATCGTACCAAGTGGAATCGGCAAATTGAAACTACAAGGGAGACCAACACGATGAAATTCACAATCGTAGCGCTGGCCGCGGCCGGCATGATGTTCGCGCAAGAAGCGAAGAAAGACACCAAGAAAGCCGGCGGCCCCGGCGTGCTCGCTCCGGCTTGGGCGCCGATCGGCGATGCAACCTACAAGAAGCCCATGGGCACCATGGGCGCCAAAGGAGACGCCTGGTCACAGACCACCGTTTCGGCCGGCATCGACGGCAAACCGCGCGATGGAAAGGTCACGACAGTCGTCGGCGAACTCGTCGAATTTTCCTGCTACTTGCAGCTTGGCAAGCACGGCGAGAAGCACCGCGCCTGTGGACAGAAGTGCGCAGCCTCCGGCCAGCCGATCGGCCTGCTCACCGCCGATGGCACGTTGTACATGCTGATGGAAGAAGAACACGATCCGCGCCGCGACGGCCAGACGATGAGCGACTTCCGCAAAGCCGCATCGGATCACATGGCGCACGTGATGGAAGTGACCGGCACGCTCGCCTCGCACGCGGGCTACCGCGCTCTTTACGTTGCCGGATACGTGAAGAAATAACGGAAAGTCATGGTTTCCAAAACTTCACTGTGGATTGGTACGGCGGCACTAGTCGCCGTGCCAGCGTTCCTGCTTCACGCTCAAAAGGCGGCCGGCGTCAAAACTCCGCTGGGCCTAACGACGATCATTTGGCCAAAGGACAACGCGTATTCCGCCGCGAAGGCCGATCTCGGCCGATTGCTCTATTACGACAAGCGGATCTCGGGCGACGGCACGTTGTCGTGCGCGACTTGCCACGATCCGAAGAAGGGCTTCACCGATCAAGCTCCGGTCTCGACCGGCATCCGCGGCCAGAAGGGCCCGATCTCAGCGCCTACGGTAATCAATCGCGCCTACGGCCTCTTGCAATTCTGGAACGGCCGCGCGGCGACGCTGGAAGCGCAAGCAGTTGGCCCAATGGCGAATCCGATCGAGATGGGGAACACGCACGCGAATGTCGTAAAGACACTGCGGGGCATCGCGGGTTATCGCGCGAAGTTCAAGGCCGTGTTCGGCGCCGAAGAGTTCACACTCGACCACATCGCCAAGGCGATCGCGACGTTTGAACGCACGGTGTTGAGCGGCGACGCACCGTACGACCGCTACAAGGCCGGCAACAAAGCCGCCATGACTCCAGCGCAAGTCCGGGGCATGGATGTCTACTTCAACAAAGCCAAGTGCGACAAGTGCCACGAGGGTCCGAACTTCACATTGAACGCGTTCCACAATCTCGGCATCGGCCAGGACAAGGCGACTCCGGAAGAGGGGCGCTTCGCAGTGACGAAGGATCCTTCGCACTTCGGCCAATTCAAGACGCCGACTCTGCGCGAGATCGAACATACGTTCCCGTACATGCACGACGGAAGGTTGAAGACGCTCGAAGAGGTCGTCGAGTTCTACGACAAAGGCGGCATCAAAAACAAGAACCTGGACGAAGAGATGAAGCCACTCAAACTCACGCCCGCGCAGAAAGCCGATCTGGTGGCTTTCATGAAGGCGCTGAGCGGACGCGGGTGGCAGCACCTTACCGAGCCGAAGGAATTTCCACAGTAAGATGAAACGCAACACCTTTATGCGCGGCGCCCTAGCGGCTGCCGCGCTTTCTTTTGCGGGCTGCGCCAAGTCGAGCAAGCGCCGCATCGCGGTCGTTCCAAAGGGGCGCGCGCATCTTTTTTGGCAGTCCGTCCACGCGGGCGCGGTCAAGGCCTCGCGCGAGTTGAACGTCGATATCATTTGGAATGGCCCGGCGACGGAAACCGACTATAACGGCCAGATTCAGATCGTCGAAGCGATGATCAACCAGCGTGTGGACGCGATCGTTCTGGCCCCAATCGACAAGAAGGTGATGGTGGGCGTGGTTGACCGCGCGCACAACGCAAAGATCCCCGTTGTAATTTTCGACAGCGGCATCGACACCGAGAACTACGTCTCGCTCGTAGCAACCGACAACTACGCTGCCGGCCAACTCGCAGCCGATCGGATGGGCGAAATCCTCGGTGGCAAAGGCAAGGTAATCGTTGTCGCCGTGCAGCCTGGCGGCGCGTCCACGATGGCGCGCGAGTCCGGCTTCGAAGATCAAGTGAAGAAGAAGTTTCCTGAGATCCAGATCGTCGATAAGCGCTACGGAATGGCGGACTTCGCCAAGTCGCTGCAAGTGGCCGAGAACATGCTCACGGCGATTCCGGATGCCAACGGGCTGTTCGCTTCGAACGAATCGAGCGCCGTGGGCGCGGCGCAGGCGCTGAAAGGCCGCAAAGACTCAAAGGTGAAGATGGTCGGCTTCGACTGGAGCCAGACGTTGCTGGCCGATGTGCGCGCCGGGGCGATCGATTCGCTGGTGATCCAGAACCCGATGCAGATGGGTTACAACTCCGTGATCGCCGCGGTTGAGAAGTTGGACGGCAAGGAAGTGAAGAAGGATCAGCCGCTGCCGCCCAAGCTTGTCACGAAAGAGAATATCGACTCAGCCGAGGTGAAAGCGCAAGTCGAACCGGACTTGAAGAAGTATCTCGAATAGAGTACGCGCGATCGCGATTATGATTTCATAGAAGGGTGCGTCCCCTTGCAGCATTTGCGTTCGCCGGAGTGTTAGCCGGCCAACAAGTCGAATTCAACCGAGACATTCGCCCGATACTAAGCGACCGCTGCTTTGCGTGTCATGGGCCGGATGCGGCGAATCGCAAGAGCCCGCTGCGGCTCGACGTGCCGAGCGCGGCGGGCAAAGGGTCCGAGATCTACGCGCGGGTTACCGAAACCAACATCGCTAAACGCATGCCTCCCGCCTATGCAGGCCACGCAGCGTTGGCGAAGTCCGACATCGAGACGATCAAACGCTGGATCGATCAAGGCGCGCCGTGGCAAAATCACTGGTCATTGGTTGCCCCTACGCGGCCGAACGGCGGCGGAATCGACGAATTCGTTCGCCGCCGGCTGCAGCGAGACGGCTTGAAGACGTCGGCGCAGGCGCCGGCGCACACGCTGTTGCGACGTGTCTATCTGGATCTGACCGGCCTACCGCCGTCGCCCGAACTCGCGGCGAAGTTCACGATAGCCGACTACGAGAGGGTCGTCGATCAGCTACTCGCTTCGCCCGAACACGCCGAACGCATGGCGCAGCGGTGGCTGGAGTGGGCGCGGTATGCCGACACCAATGGATATCAAAGCGACGGTGTGCGCGATATGTGGCGGTGGCGAGACTGGGTCATCGACGCGTACAAGACGAACATGCCGTTTGACAAATTCACCATTGAACAAATCGCGGGCGATTTGTTGCCGAACGCAACGCTGCCGCAGAAGATCGCGACGGGCTTTCATCGCAACCATCGCACGAACGCCGAGGGCGGCATTGTCGAAGAAGAGTTCCGCGTCGAATATGTCGCCGACCGTGTGGAAACGACGGCGACCGTGTGGCTGGGACTCACGCTCGGCTGCGCTCGGTGTCACGATCACAAGTACGATCCGCTGACACAGAAAGACTTCTACTCGATGTTCGCGTTCTACAACAATGTGCCCGAACGCGGGCTGGTCTACAACTTCGGCAACGAAGAGCCGACGATCAAAGCGCCGACGCCGGAGATGGCGGCAAAGCTCGCGGAATACGACGCAAAGCTGCGGAGCGCGGAGGCGAACTGGAACGCGCTCTCGGCGCAATCGGGCAAAGAGCGGAAGATTTGGGAGCGGCGGATCAAAGACCGAAAGGAATACGACTGGAGAGTCGAGAAGGGCCTCATCATTTACGATGATCTTGAGTCGTGCGATACGCCCTGCACGGTTACCGAAGGAAAGCGGGGCAAGGCGGCACAGTTTAACGGGGCCGCTCAGGTCAGTGCGGGCGACAAGGCAAATTTCAACTACATGTCGCCGTACAGTTTCGCCGCGTGGGTAAAGCCGGAGAGCGAGAACGGAACGATCCTGTCGAGAATTGAGGATTATTGGGAAGGCGAAGGGTATGGCCTCTACGTCAAGCAGGGGAACCTGCATTTCGTTGCGACAAGGCGATACACGGACATCAGCTTGCGATTGGAGACCGAAGAGAAACTCGCGCAGGGAAAGTGGCAGCATCTCGCGTTCACCTACGACGGAACGCGCAAAGGCGCGGGTGTGCGGATTTGGATCGACGGCAGACCAGCGAAAATCAAGATCACGTTCGACGAGTTGACGTACCCATTCGGACCGAAGGTACCGTTTCTGATCGGCTCCGGCGGCGGGATGAAATTCACTGGCGCGATCGACGACGTTCGCGTGTTCGATCGAGCGCTAACGGAAGAGGAAGCGTTGTCGACGGCTGTTTTGGAGACGATCGATCAGATCGCGGCGATCCCTGAAAAGCGCCGCACGGCGCAGCAACGGGCGAAGTTGCAGTTAGCGTTTCTGGATCAGGGAGCATCGGCGCCGATCAAAGATACGTTGGCCGCCCGCGATGCGGCGCGCATCGAACGCGACAAATACAACGAGACGCTTCCTACGGTAATGGTCATGGTGGAAGGCCCGAAGCGGCAGGCGTACCTGCTGAAGCGAGGAGCGTATGACGCGCGAGGCGAAGCCGTTGAGTCGGCGACACCGCACGCTCTGCCAGCGATGAAACCGGAGTGGCCGCGCAACCGGTTGGGCCTCGCGCAGTGGCTGGTCGACCGTCACAATCCGCTGACCGCGCGTGTGCAGATGAACCGGATGTGGCAGATGTTCTTCGGAACGGGTCTGGTCAAAACCGTGGAAGATCTCGGTTCGCAAGGCGAGTGGCCATCGCATCTCGCTCTACTTGATTATTTGGCGGTGGAGTTCATGGACCGCGGCTGGGATTTGCGTGCAATGGAAAAACTGATCGTGATGAGTGAAGCGTATCGGCAGACGTCGGCGGCATCACCGGAGCAGTGGCAGCGAGATCCGGAGAATCGTTTGATTTCGCGCGGTCCCCGTGTGCGTTTGCCGGCGGCGTTTGTACGCGATCAGGCGCTGGCGGTCTCGGGGCTGCTCGTCAACAAAACCGGAGGGCCTAGCGTGAAGCCGTATCAACCACCGGGACTCTGGCAGGAGCTATCGGGCGGCGCGTATCGAGAGGACAAGGGCGACGGGCTGTATCGACGGTCGCTGTACACCTATTGGAAGCGCACCGTCGCGCCGCCGATGATGATCAACTTCGATTCGCCGACACGAGAAGGCTGCGTAGTGCGCGAGACTCGCACGAATACTCCGCTGCAAGCCCTCAACTTGATGAACGACGTGACGTTCGTCGAAGCGGCGCGCAAGTTCGCTGAACGCATGATCCGCGAGGGCGGGGCGTCGGTTGACGACCGAGTGGCCTACGCGTGGCGTGTTGCGCTTGCGCGGGCGCCATCGGCAAAAGAGGCCTCGGCGGCGCGCCTCACGTATGATCGGTTCGTGAAGAAATTCGACGCGGATCCAAAGGCTGCGGAGCGGTCGCTGAACGCGGGTGCATCCGAGCGCGACAAGTCGCTCAACATCACGGAACTGGCGGCATACACGATGGTCGCGAGCCTCATCCTCAATCTCGATGAAACGGTGACGAAAGAATGAAACGCCGCACGTTCCTTACAACCGCCGCGCTGCATAGTCTTCTGAACGCACAGGCGACCCATCACGCACCGAAGGCCAAGCGAATCATCTATCTGTTCCAATCGGGCGGGCCTTCGCAGTTAGAACTCTTCGACTACAAGCCGCGCTTGAGGGACAAATACAAAGAAGAGCTGCCCGACTCGATTCGCATGGGCCAACGGCTGACTGGGATGTCATCGACGCAGTCGACATTTCCCGTAGTCCCCGCGCGATTTTCATTTCAGCAACACGGACAGAGTGGAGCGTGGATCAGCGAGTTGCTGCCGCACACGGCAAAGATCGCGGACAAACTGACGGTCGTGCGATCGATTCATACCGAAGCGATCAACCACGATCCGGCGGTGACGTTTCTGCAAACCGGCTCGCAGATCGCCGGGCGGCCGAGCATGGGTTCGTGGGTGTCGTATGGACTCGGCAGCGAAGCAAAGGATCTGCCGGGATTCGTTGTCATGATTTCAGTCGGCAGTGGCGGCCAGCCGCTGTATGACCGGCTTTGGGGCAGCGGTTTCTTGCCAACGCAGTATCAGGGCGTGAAGTTTCGAAGCGTCGGCGATCCGGTGTTGTTTCTGCGCGATCCCGAAGGCGTGTCGCGGGAAGACCGGCGCGCGTATCTCGATTCGCTGGCCGCAATCAATCAATCGAAGTTCAATGAAACGGGCGATCCGGAAATCGCCACGCGCATCGCGCAGTATGAGATGGCTTTTCAGATGCAGGCGTCGGTGCCGGAGCTGACGGACCTATCGAAGGAGTCCGCGAGCGTTGTTGAGAGCTACGGCGCCGATGCGCGCAAACCCGGCACATTCGCGTACAACTGCCTGATGGCCCGCCGGCTGGCCGAGCGCGGCGTGCGGTTTATTCAGCTCTATCATCGCGATTGGGATCATCACGGCGGCTTGCAAAAGGGCCTGCCCGCGCGATGCCGCGAGACCGATCAACCGGCCGCGGCGCTGGTGCGCGATCTGGAACAACGTGGAATGCTGCAAGACACGCTGGTGGTCTGGGGCGGCGAATTTGGACGCACGGTATATTGCCAGGGACGCCTGACGGATCAAGACTACGGGCGCGATCACCACCCGCGCTGCTTCACGATGTGGATGGCCGGCGGCGGTATGAAACCAGGGCTCGTGTATGGCGAAACGGACGACTACAGTTACAACATCGTTGCCGATCCGGTGCACGTTCACGATCTGCAGGCAACGCTGCTGCACTGTCTCGGCATCGATCACACCAAGTTGACCTACCGCTACGCTGGCCGCTACTTCCGACTCACCGACGTACACGGCAACGTCGTAAAGAAGATCCTGCAATCGTGACGATTCGAAGGGCCACACCGGAAGACGCCGAGGCGATCGCACGCATAATGGCGGGCATCGCAGCCGAGCGCGTACATTCGGCGATCACAACGGCATGGACCGCCGAAGAGCAGCGCACCTACATAGAGCGCCTGAACGCTCGCGAGGCGATTCATGTTGCCGTCGAAAGCGAGATCGTCGGGCTGCAAACCCTCGAGAAAGGAACGTTCGTGTCTATGATGCACGTTGCGCAGATCGGAACGTTCTTAACGCCAGCCGCGCGCGGGAGAGGAATCGGCCGGCAATTGTTCGAGCACACCAAATCGTTCGCGATTGCGAATCACTACGCGAAGATATTCATTCAGGTTCGTGCCTCGAACATTCATGCGCAGGGGTACTACATGTCGCTTGGATTCACCGAGTGCGGCCTTTTGCGAAGGCACGTATGCATCGATGGTGTGTTCGACGATGGGCTGTTGATGGAACTGCCGCTACAATAGTCGAAATGTCTCAACCACTGGAACTCGGCATCATCGGCGTTGGCCGGATGGGATGGGTGCACGCGCTCAACATCCTCGATATTGAACGGCGCGACGGCGCTTGCAGGCTTGCGGCGGTCGTCGATATCGACCTCGACAAGGCGAAGCGTTTCATCGCCGAGCATGGCTCGTCGGCGCAGGCGTTCGGCTCGATTGAGGAGTACCGGGAATCTGGCGGGTGCAACGCCACGATGATCGTAACCCCCACCGAGAAGCATCGCGAACACACTTCGCTTCTGGTGAAAGCCGGGCAACGCGTCCTTCTGGAAAAACCGCTGACGGGTTCGTTGAGAGGCGATACCGAGTTCTGCGCCGAACTCGATCGGGATGCGCCGAACGCCGTAATGCTTGCGTTCCAGCGGCGCTTCGATCCGGCGCTGGCTTATGGCCGCGAATTGGCGCATTCGGGCGCGGTCGGCAAGGTATTCAAGATCTACTCGGCGCTGGAAGACTCAGGCCCCGCGCCGAACGGCTATCAGAGCGACGGCATCTTGCCGGATATGTCGGTGCACAATGTTGATGAGATTTTGTGGCTCACCGGCAAGATGCCGGACCGCGCGCTGGCGATCGGTTCGCGCATCTATAGCCATGCGTTGACGACATGCCAGGAAGACTTCGACGACGCCGCTCTCTACATGTGGTTCGGCGAAGATCTGCACGCACAGGTGCAGGTTTCGCGCAATCACGTTTCGGGGTACCGAGTGGAGACGATCATCTTCGGCGAGCAAGGGCAAATTCAGATCGGACGCTTCGATCAACGGCCGCATGAAATCGTGGTGGAAGCGTATGGCCAGCGCGGCGCCGCCGAACCGACCGCGCGCAAGGCGTTTGCGGGCGGAACAGCCGGATTGACGGCGCCTGAGTTTGTCGACCGCTTCGGCGCGGCATATCGCGCGGAAGTCGCTGCGTTCATCGACTGCGTGCGGAGCGGCGCGGCGTTTCCCGCGAATCACAACGACGGACTGTGCGCGCAGCGAGTAATATCGGCAGGCATGTCGGCGATGTTCGGCAAGGCGAACGCCGCGCGGCTGGACTAGCGGCTACGCTTTCGAATCCGCGACCGCCTGGAACAGCGCGTCGATATCACCAGGCCGCGTGTGGATGTGAGCCGACACGCGGAAGCGCTCGGCGGCAAGCGTCCACATGCGCCGCTCCTTGACGAGCGCCGCGAAGCGCTTCGCGTGTTCGGGTTGCAACTGCAGCGTTACCATGCAGCCGAAGAGCCGGTCGTCGTCCGGAGTCAAAATTCGGAGCGACGGCTCTTTCGCGGCGCGGTCGCGAACCATCCGGGCAAGCTGATGCATGCGCTTCATGATTCGTTCGGGGCCGATGTCTTTGGCGAATTGCAAACCCGCCATCATGCCTTCAAAGATCGAACGATTATTTGTCCCGACGAGCATGAAGCGCGCGGCGGCAAGCGAAGAGTTCACCCAGCCGTCGGTAGTGATGGAGGGAAACACGCGATCCTGGTGTTCGCGACGGATGTAGAGAAAGCCGCAACCGGCAGGCGCGAATAGCCACTTGTGAGGACTGGCGGCCATGAAATCGCAGTCCATTTCATCGATGCGAAACGGAATCTGGCCGTGCATATGCGCGCCGTCGACAAGTGTCAGCACGCCCTTGGCGCGGGCGGCGCGGCAGATCTCGCGTACCGGCATGATGAGGCCGGTCGTCGTTGTGATGCCGCTAAAACAGAGCACTCGCGTGCGGGGACCAATGGCACCGACCATCAACTCAGCCAACTGTTCGGGGCTCTTCGGCGGCAGTGGGATCGGCACTTGCCGAACCACGATGCCGTGGCGCGCGGCGCGCACGGTCCACGCGCCTCGGCCGCTGGGATGTTCCTGATCGGTCATCAGTACCTCGTCGCCGGTTTTCAAGTCGAGTCCTTGCGCGACGAGGCTGATCGCTTCGGTGGCGTTGTGCGTCAGCGCGAGTTCGTCGGGATCGCAACCGACAAAGGCGGCGAGCGCCTTCCGATGCTCGTCCATGCGTTCGTAGCCCCAGCGCGGATACTCTTCGATGTCGAGCGCGGCCGATCGATCGATGAAGGCCTTCATCGCGGCAACGACCGGCTTAGGCGTGATGCCAAGACTGCCGTTGTTCAGGAACACGCGCCAGTGTGGCAGCGAGAACTGCTCCTCGCGAATACGCCGCCAATACATCTCCGGATCGGTTTCGGCCAGGGCAGCCGATGGCAGGGCCGCGAGACCAGTCAACAACGCACGACGGTTCATTGCAACATTGTAGTTAAACTGGAGATTCATGTCCTTTCGTTTCCGCCACGCCATCTGCAACGAGGTTTACAAAGGATGGGACTTCCGCGACGCCTGCAAGTCCATCCGTAGCGCCGGCTACACCGGCATCGAGATCGCACCGTTCACGCTCGCCGACGATCCGTCAACGATCACGCCCGAACGGCGGCGCGAATGCGTTGCGATCATGGCCGATGAGGGACTCGAGTTCGTCGGTCTCCATTGGTTAATGGTCGCGCCGAATGGGCTGCACGTGACCACACCGGACCACGCGCTGCGAGCGCGCAGTTGGGAGCACATCCGCACCTCGATCGATCTCTGCGCCGATCTGATGCAAAGCGGCGGGGTAATGATATTTGGCTCCCCGAAACAGCGCAGTTCGGTGGGCGGCTTGTCCGCTCAGGAAGCTACGCGGAACTACGTCAACGGATTGCGCAGTGTCGCGAAACACGCCGAGATGCGCGGAGTCACGTTGTTAATCGAAGCGTTACCGCCGACCGATACCGATGTCGTGACGACGCTTGACGAAGCCGCGGCCTGGGTCAAGGAGACCGACAGTCCTTCGATTCAAACGATGTTCGACTCGCATAACGCGGTAATGGAAGCCGAACCACACGCGACGCTGGTGGCGCGCCACTTCCCGCTGATTCGCCACGTGCACGTCAACGAAATGGACGGTAAACATCCGAGCAAGGGCAACTACGATTTCAAGCCCGTGCTGCGCGCTCTCCGCGACCGCAATTACACGGGCTGGATTTCGATGGAAGCATTCGATTTCACGTTCGGTTCGGAAGCGATCGCCAACGAATCGTTGCGCCACATGGAAGCGGAGATCGCGGCACTCTAATGTCTACACGTTACTTGATCACGGGCGGCGCCGGTTTTATTGGTTCGGCACTGGTGCGCGAGCTCTTGCAGTCGGGCCAAGCGCGCGTCGCGGTCATCGACAACATGCTGAGCGGCAAGCCGGCGAACCTCGAAGAGGTGAAAGAACGAGTCGACGTGCACGTCACCGACATCCGCGAGTTCGCCGCGATTCGGCCATTGTTTGCTGGTATCGACACGGTTTTTCATCTCGCCGCGATACCCTCGGTGCCAAGATCGATTAAGGACCCGGTGCCTTCGCACGACGTCAATTGCAACGGCACGTTCAACGTCTATCGCGCGGCGAAGGAGGCCGGCGTGCGTCGCGTGGTCTACGCCGCGTCGAGCTCAGCGTACGGAGATACGCTGGTACTGCCGAAGGTGGAGACGATGGCGCCGAAGCCGAAGTCGCCGTATGCTTTACAAAAACTCCTAGGCGAGTATTACGGTTCGGTGTTTCACTCCTGCTACGGGCTGGAGGCGGTGTCGCTACGCTTCTTCAACGTGTTCGGACCGCGCCAGGATCCGGGCAGCCCGTATTCGGGCGTATTGAGTTTGTTCATGAAGGCGGCCCTTGAAAACACCGCGCCGCCGATCTTCGGCGATGGCGAGCAGACACGCGATTTCACCTACGTCGAAGACGTGGCGGCGCTGGTACACAAGGCCGCGCACGCGCCAGGTGTTTCCGGTAACGTCTACAACGCTGGCAATGGGAATCGCTACTCGTTGAACTTCCTTTGGAGCGAAGTGCAGAAGCTGGCAGGCGTTTCCATTCCCGCGAAGTACGGCCCGCCGCGGGAAGGCGACGTCCGTGATTCGCAGGCCGATACCACGGCGGCGCGACGCGATCTTGGTCACGATCCGCAGTTTCCGATTGAAGAGGGATTGCGGCGTACGTTCGAGTGGTATCGGGCGTCGTGCTGACCTCCGAGATATTAGAGCGCGAAACATGGCTGGAACATGGCTTCGGCACGCGGCATGACGGCGCTTGGACGCCCTATGAATTGACGGCGCGGCTGAAGCAGACGCATTCGGCGACTTTCGTTTCGACTTTCGCGCCCGGACACCGCGGCGAAGGCGATGCGTTGCTGTCCACGCAGCAAGGGCTGTGGCTTGAGATTCGCACGGCCGACTGCGTGCCGGTGCTAATTGCCGACCCTGGGCGCCGCGCCGTCGCGGCTGTGCATGCTGGATGGCGAGGCACGGCGGCGCGAATTATTGGCGAAGTGGTTGAGCGGATGGTGTCTGATGGATCCCGGCGCGAGGCTCTGTTGGCGGCGATTGGGCCGGCAATCGGCGCGTGTTGTTTTGAAGTAGGCGAGGATGTGGCAACACACTTTCCCATCGAACGAATAGAGCGTGATCCGCGGCCATTTGTCGACTTGATCGCGGCGAACCGCCGGCAACTTGTAGGCGCAGGCCTTCAACGCATCGACGCACTCGGACTTTGCACCCACTGCGATGCGGAACTGTTTCATTCGTTCCGGCGCGACAAGGGCGACGGACGAATGGTCAGCGCAATTCGGGTGCGATAGATCGCCGCAGCCAGTCCAGGCAATTGATCACGGCCAAGCCCCTAACACGCTGGCGGTCGCCGAAGAGACTCAAACGCCGCGCGTGTGTGTGCTTGGGCGTGGCGAGTCCGATATAGACTAACCCGGCCCGATCACCGTCGGCGTAACCGGTTACGCTGAGGGCGTACGTTGCGTTTGTCTTAGCGCGGGCGCCAGAAGCCATCGCTATGGAGACTTCTTCACTCACTTCCGTATGCTTCTCGATCAGAGCCGGAGGCACGTCCAGCAATGCCGTCTTCATTTCGTTCGTATACGTCAGGAATCCGCCCGCGAAGTACTTGCTCGAGCCGCTCACTTCGGTGATCGTGGCGCCTAACAGGCCACCTGTACAGCTTTCCGCAACGGCTACGGTTTGGCCATGCGCGCGCAGCATGTCACCCACTGTTTTCGATAGCGAGTCGCCGTTGTTTGAGTAGATGCGATCGCCGATCAAACTCTCGATATGGGAGCCCAGTTCTTCGAGAAGGGTCTCCGCTTCTTCGGCGTTCACAGAACGCGCGCGCAGGTGTATATCGATATCACCGGCGGCGGCCAGAATCGTCGTCACAGGGTTCGCGTACTTGGTGTAGACCGGCGCGATCAGCGAGTCAAGATCGCTCTCGCCCATCAACGCGACGCGATACCAACGGGCGCGAATCGCCATCGGCGGAAGAATTTGGCTGAGTTTTGGAACGATTTCCGAGGCGACCATTGGCTTCAACTCACGCGGCGGCCCCGGTAGCATGACAAGTATCTTTCCGGACCGGCTGAACCACTGGCCAGGCGCGGTGCCGTTTGGATTCGGAAGCACCTCTGCACCATTCAGGATGTCGGCCTGGCGCCGGTTGTTCGCGCTCGGAGTGCGGTTGAATTTCTTGAAGCGTTCTTCGATTCGATGCCAGACCGATTCGTCGTAATGTTGGCCGACGCCCAATGCCGCGGCCGCGGCGTCGCGCGTCACGTCGTCCTCGGTCGGACCGAGACCGCCGGTCAGAATGACGAGTTCCGACGAAGCGAGCGCGGCTGCAATCGCGGCGGTCAACTTCGCGCGATCGTCGCCGATGATCGACTTCGCAACAACTTCGATACCAAGCGTATTGAGCTCCTGCGTGAGGTACAGCGAGTTCGTGTCGATCTTGTCTGGCGTCAGCATCTCCGAGCCGACGGCGATGATCTCGGCGTTCATAGCGGACGCGGCGCAATGCCGCAATCGACGCGATACAGCGTGTTGCTGGTCGCGACGATCGCGTGGCGCGAAGGCGAGAACGCAAGGCCGACGATGCCGGGGCCGGAAAGAAACAGCTCCGCGTCGCGATCCGGCGAAATCCGCACAACGCCGCGGCGGCCGCCCAGCGACGCAGCGACATAAAGATTATCGTTTTCGTCGAATGCAAGGCCCTGCGGGCGGCCGAGACCGCGATAGAAGACTTCGACTTCGCCCTTGTTCGATATGCGGTAGACACAGTCGAAACTCGATGTTGTTGGGCCTGTCACGTAGAGGTAGCCTTCCGGCCCAAACGCGAGATGGTAAGCGGCGATCGACGGTTCGACCGTTGCGTAGACATAGATCTGGCGGTCACGGCTGATCTTGAAAATCGTGCCGCTACGATCGCCGACGTAGAGGAAACCCTCGTGATCGAACGCGATGCCGGTGGCGACGCCCATGCCTTCAACGAACACCGCCATCTCGCCATTCGGCGTGACTTCGTAAATAATGCCGTCGAAGCGGCTCGATACGTAGAGAATGCCATCCTGATCGAACGCGAGTCCCGTGGCGTTCATGATGTCGGTCAGGAACGGCGTCGCGCCTTCGCGCGGATCGATGCGATAAACCGACACCTGCGTCTTCTGTCCGCGGCTTCCCGAAAACGTGGAGAACACGATACCTTTACGATCCACGGCCGGGTTGGCGACCGGATGCAAATTGTCCGCAATCGGTATGCCGACCTCGCAGGTCCACTGCGAACTCGACAAATCTCCGCTTGCGACACGCAACGAGCTATCGGTCGCGTTGTCGGGCACACGCGCGATGCAGTAAGAATCCGAACCGATGATCAGCGGCGCCGACACTTCTCCGAGCAGAACGCGAGGACGGTCGGCGGTCGCGAATCCGCGGCCGTGAATGCGTATCTCGCCTCCAGGTATCGCAGCCTCCGGAGAAATCTGTTCTATGTTCGGATTCTTATCAACTACTTTGCGTGGCATACCTAATAAAGATTGTTCCACCCGAGGACGCGCATGACAACCGCGCCATACACGCCGGCCATCACGTCGTCCATCACAATGCCGGTTCCTCCGGGCAGTTTTTCAAGTTGCCTGACCGGCGGCGGCTTGTAGATATCGAAGAGACGAAATAGCGCAAACGCCAATATCCATGGGGTCGCCGACGACAGATGCGTCGCGCCGGCCAGTGCGATCCACTGGCCGATTACTTCGTCGACAACAACCTCCTGCGGGTCCTTGCCGCCACGCGAGGCGGCGTATGCGTTCGCCGCCCAAATTGACGGAATGATCATCACGGCGATCATCCACCACAGGTACGCCGGCGCAAGCAGCGCGCACACGATACCGCCGACAGCGCCCGCGGTGCCCGGACCCTTCGGCACGTAGCCGCAGCCAAACCACGTCGCGATCCACACCGCCAACCGCGTCATTAATTTGGTTTTCCGTCGAAGGGCATCTCGTCGAGATCTTCCGGGCGAAGCGGCGTGGAAATCACATATTTCTCCGACGCCCAGTTGCCGAGGTCGATCTCCTTGCAACGCGCGCTGCAGAACGGCATGAACGGATCGGTGAACGCAACTTGCGCTTTGCAGATTGGACATTTCATCGGTGTGGAAGTGGATTGGTTACACTGTGCCCGGCAAGGATCGGAAACATTGGCTTCGGCGGTTGCGGCATCGCCACACCCGCGTCGACCAACTCTCCTTCCAAATCATAATCGTGCGCTTTCGTAATGCGCATGCGGCGGAACTGACCTTGGGCGAGTGGGCCCGCGCCGGGATCGGTGATGTAGCAGACACCATCAATGTCAGGCGCTTGCGTCGACAGTCGCGCTTCCCAAAGCAACTCGGATTCCTTCGACGGCCCCTCGACGAGCACGGTGAATTCGCGGCCGACCAGTTCGCGATTGCGGACCTTGCTGATCTTGCGCTGCACCGCCATCAAGCCGCGCTTGCGGTTGTAGATCGTACGGCCATCGACCTTGCCGTCGAGCTTGAAACTCTCGCTGGTATCTTCGTCGGAGTAGGTGAACACACCCAGGCGATCGAACTTCGCCACCGCCACGAACTGCTTAAGTTCTTCGAAATCGGCGTCGGTCTCCCCGGGGAACCCAACAATCATCGAGGTTCGTATGGCGACACCCGGTATGGTCTCGCGAATCCGTTCGATCAGTTTCAAGAACGCATCGCCATGCGAACCGCGCTTCATCCTTTTCAGCACGTTGCGCGAAGCGTGTTGCAGCGGCATGTCGATGTACTTCACAAGCGATGCATAGGCCGCAATCGTGTCGAGCAGCTTCTGCGTGACTCGATTGGGATAGCAGTAGAGGAATCGCACCCACTTCTCGTGCGCAGTTTCGATCTGAGAAAGCCGCTCCAACAATCGCGCCAAGCCGTCTTTCAGACCGAGGTCTTCGCCATAACAAGTCGTGTCCTGCCCAATCAAGTTGATTTCGCGCACGCCATCGGCGAAAAGGTTTTTCGCTTCGTTGACGACGCTCTCGAAACGGCGGCTGCGAAATGCGCCGCGGTAGTGGGGGATCACGCAGAACGTGCACGGATGGTCGCAGCCTTCGGCGATCTTCATGTACGCGAAATGCCGCGGCGTAGTACGGACGCGCGGCGTGAGGTCGTGATAGAGATACGGGGCGGCGCCGTCTTCGCGCGGGGTTAGTCCTTCACACATCGCCACGACTTTGTCGAGCTCGTTAGTACCGATGACCGCATCGACCTCCGGCAACTGCGCCGCGATTTCACCGCGATACCGCTCAACCAAGCAACCCGCGACTACCAGTCGCTGCGCGCGGCCGGTCTTCTTGTATTCCGCCATTTCGAGAATCGTGTCGATCGACTCTTTCTTAGCGGGATCGATGAAGCTGCAAGTGTTGACGACAATGACATCGGCTTCTTCCGGCGAGGGCGTGAGCGTGTGACCGGCCATTGAGATATTGCCCATCATTACCTCGGTGTCGACGAGATTTTTCGGGCAGCCGAGGCTGACAAATCCAATTTTCAAGCGTGGGAGTTCCTACTTCCCTAGGATACCAGCCACTTCGCTATGCCCTCGACGCAACGCCCATTCCAGCGGCGTGGCCCAAGGTGGATCGTCGACCGCTTCCAACTGCGCGCCCCGCGTGAGCAGAAACTCGACCATCGCGAGTTGCCCAAACTTGGCGGCCCACGCCAGAGGCCGCGAGCAAATATCCTCGTCGCGCGCTTCGAGATTGGCGCCGAGATCGAGAAGTAGTGCGGCGCGCTCCACGTTGCCCCGGCGCGCGCATTCGTGCAATGGTGTGATACCAAGCCAATCGGCTCGGTTGGGATCCCAACCGTGCGCCTGCAATAGCCGCGCCATCTCCGGAGTCTTGCCGCCGTTCATGCTGAGCCGCTCCGCCAACCTCGGCCGATACCGCAACATCAACCGAACGAACGATTCGCGGCCGCAGCCCGCGGCATTGGATAACGCTTCGACGTCATCGGCAAGCTCGGACTTGGCCGCGAGCATAGCCGCGGCGGTCTGGACGTCACCATAGTAGGCGAGCAGATGGAGGCGGCGCGCCGCGCCGTGCGAACAGAGCAGTTCGACCATCTCGGCGTCATTATTGCTGATAGCGATGCTGAGAGTATCCGCCGAACTCTCCACTTCGACGTTCGGAATCGCACCGTGCGCCAGCAAGAGCCGCGCAATGTCGTGATGCCCGCTATAGACGGCCGAATAGAGCGCGTGCCCGTGCGGGGCGATGTACTCTTCCGGCAGATTCGGATCCGCGCCGCGATCAAGCAGCAGACGCACGAGAGCAATGTGCCCCTTCGCGGCCGCGTTGCGTAGCGCCGAACCGGAACCGAGGTAGTAGGAGCGGTAGTCGCTATTGCGGTTCGCAAGCGAAGGCTCCTCGTCTAGAAGCTGACGCAAACGTTCGACATCGCCGCGATGCGAAGCCGTCCAGATGTCGACGTACGCGCCTTTTGCGATCAGGTGATCGAGCACTTCCGCGGGAGTCGTATCAACATCCTTCGGAACGTCGCGCCAGCCGCGATAGTTGTAGTCGCCGTTGGAAAGATGAATCGGCCGCGCACCGTCCTTGCGCCGCGCGTTGATGTCAGCGCCGCGCGCGAGCATCGCGTCGATAGCGTCGATGTTGCGTGTCATCACCGCCCAATGGATGGGCTGGTTTGAGGTGCGATCGCCGGTATGTAGAAGTGCAGGCGATTCATCCACCAGCGCGCCGGCCCGCTCAAGATCTCGCTCGCGCAGAGCATCGCAAACCGGGTTGCCTTCCGGCGTTGCACCACAAAGCCGCCGGCTTGCGTCGTCGATGAGCGCTTCCAATTCCATATAGCCGCGGTCGCGCGCGATCTCCAACAGGGAATCGTTCACCGCCAAACCGAACGGATCCGGATCGCGCTCCAGCAGGAACCGCGCGACTGCAACGCTATTCTCTCGCACGGCGAAATAGAGAGGCTTCCGGTAGCCGTAATGCGAACGGACCAGCGAAGGATCGCGCTCGACCAGCTCACGAATCGCGTCAAGATCGCCCGCGATGGCGGCGCTGATCATCGCCCAGACGTCGATGCCTCGCCCCGGCGACCACTGCAACGGCTCGGCGCTTTTCAGTTGGTCAGGTTGCGTCATGTCGCTCCAGGTATTCCGCGATTTCCGTCTTGCCACCATACCGCGCCCAACCGAGCGGCGTACTTTCGTAGACCATGTCGCGAGTGTCGAGACACGCGCCGCGTTCAACCAGCAAACGCACAACATCGAGATGCCCCGCCCACACCGCCTGATGAATGGGGGCCGAGTGGGCATGTGTGCCCGGCGGATTGTAACGGTTCGGGTCTTCACCGGCGTCGAGTAGCATTCGCACGGCCTCCACTTGGCCGGTTTGTGCGGCGATCGCCAGCGCGCGATGGCGCGCCTCGGCTGAAGAAACGTGTAAAATCTTCGCAACTTCGTCGACTCGCCCAAGCCCGGCGGCCGCCGCGATTGTGGCAATTGGAGCGCCGCGCATGACGAGAACTTCCGCTGTCGCGCGATAACCAAACACCAGCGCCGTTTCAAGCGGAGACACCCAGTTACCGAAACCGGCGCCGGTCAGCGACGCACCGTAGTCGATCAAAAGTTCCGCCAGTTGCGCCTGCAATCCGGCGTTGGCCGGATGACAACTCGACACAAGCAAGCTCAATGTCGTGCACTCGCCGCCGTATAGATCGGCTAGCGAATCGACGTCGGCGCCCGCGTCGAGAAGTGTCTTCGCGATCACCATGGCATTCGCCGGAGTCTTCTGGCGGTATCCCTCGACACCATTGGCGGCAATGTAGTGCAGCAACGTCGCGCGATGCACCGGAGGATCGAAGTGCGTAACACGCGTGGACCGGGCGTGAACAAGACCTAGCGTTTCGCGCAAAAATTTTTCCAACGATTCCACATCGCCATCCACAACCGCGTCGACGGCCCGTTCGAACGGGTAGACCTCCGGATCGCGACCGGCAATCGCCGCGACGAATTCGCTGAGCGCGGACCAATTGGCGAAGTCGTAACGCCGGGCTACGAAGTCGAAAGCACCCGCGCTTGGCGCGGGCCCGGCTTGGCTCTCATACTCGCTGAGTGGCGCGTCTAATGGCAATACTGGCAGGGGCATCGCTTCCCGATAATACCCTGGAACACGTTTCGACAAAACGCCGGGCCGCAGCGTTCGGTCTCGCACCGGAGGCCAGCAGTAGCGTCGTTTGAACTCCAGCAAGCGGCAGAACGACACTCCCCCGCCCCGCCAACCGCGCTATCGACGCGGGACCAATCGTTACACCGATTCCGGTTTCCACCAGCGCCACAATGGTCGACCACTGTGTGGCTTCCTGCACAACGCGTGGGACGAAGCCGATGGTATCGACGAGTTCATCGAAGAAACCGGCCCCCAGGCGGCGGGGGAAAAACACGAACGGCTCATTGGCCAGTTGTTCGGCTCGCAGTTTACGGTTCGACACCAAGCGGTGTTTCTTCGGCAGTACGGCCACAACGCCTTCGGTGTAGCGCGCTAGTTCGCCCGCCGCGCAAGGGCATCGCAAAAAGCCAAGATCGACTTCCCCGCGTGAAAGCGCCTCCGCGATCGCGGCGGTCGACATCTCCCGGAGGCGCAGTTCAACCGCGGGCGTCGTCCGGCGGAAATCGCGGATGACTTTCGGCAGGCGAGTGAGCATCACCGATGGCGGCGTGGCCAGTACCAATTCGCCCGATTCGCCCCTGCCGGCCCGGCGGGCGGCCTCCACCGCACGAGCGGCCGTTTCGATCGCGGCGCGCGCAATGGGCAGCATCGCCGCGCCCGCGCTTGTCAATGCCGTGTGGCGGGTTGAACGCTCGAACAGGGCGAAACCGATTCGCTCTTCAAGCCGCTGAATCTGCTGGGTCAACGGCGGCTGCGAAATATGCAAACGCGCAGCCGCCCGGCCAAAGTGCAGTTCCTCGGCGACCGCGACGAAGTATCGAAGATGACTGAGCTCATATTCGTTCATATCACTGTCATATTAATCGATCTAATCTTTATATTGGACGGAATCACGGATCCGCCGTACGGTAGGACATGATCTTACCCGTTTACTCGCGGCCACCCATGACAATCACCCACGGCGACGGCTGTAATCTGTTCGATACCAATGGCAAACGCTACCTGGATTTCATAAGCGGTATCGGCGTCAACGCGCTTGGGCATAACCACCCGTCGATCACGAGAGCGATCACCGCGCAAGCAGGCCGGCTGATTCACTCTTCGAATCTCTTTCACAACGAGTATCAGCAGGCAGTGGCGAAGAGGCTTGCATCGATGGCTGGCCTGACGCACGTCTTCTTCACCAACAGTGGCGCGGAAGCGATTGAAGTCGCATTGAAGACCGCCAAGGCGAGCGGCCGGCACGAATTGGTAGCGATTGAGAACGGCTTCCACGGCCGGACGTCCGGCGCACTCTCAATAACCAGTGATCGAAAGTACCGAGCGCCGTTCGAGCCGCTACTACCCGGCGTAAGGTTCGTAGCCGCCAATGAGAAGAAGGCGCTGCGCGCGGCGGTCTCCGAAAAGACCGCCGCGATCGTTGTCGAATCGATTCAAGGCGAGGGTGGCGTTGTACCGATGACCGAACCGTACTTGCGCGAGGTTCGCCGCCTGGCCACTGATTCCGCGGCGATGTGGATCGCCGACGAGACACAATGCGGGCTAGGACGCACCGGCCACCACTTCGCGTACCAGCGATTCGAAGGACTTGTGCCCGACATCGTAACAACAGCGAAGCCTCTCGCCGCCGGAATCCCTCTCGGCGCGACGATTTTTGGCGAACGTGCGGCAGCCCTGATAAATTTGGGCGAACACGGATCGACGTTCGGCGGCGGGCCGTTTGCATGCCGCGTCGCGCTTGCCGTGCTGGATGAAATCGACACCCTGCTTCCAAACATTCGCTCCACCGGTGCGTATTTGCACAAGAGGCTTAGCGAATTCGGACTTCCGATACGCGGGGAAGGCATGATGGCTGGGGTGCAACTCGACACGCCGGGCGGTGCAATCGTCGAAGCCGCGCGCGAAAAAGGCCTGCTCATCAACTGCACGCACGACACCGTACTGCGCCTGTTGCCTCCTTACATCGCAACAAAAGCCCACGTCGACGAGGCGATCGAAATCTTACGAGGACTGAGCGAGTTTCTTCAGCGCCTCTCCGGTCAAGCGGAAGATCGTCCACTCGTCCTGAGTCTCGGCGCCTAGCGACTTGTAGAAGCCGATGGCCGGCTCATTCCAATCCAGCACCGACCACTCCAGCCTCCCGCAATCGCGTTCGACGGCGAGGCGCGCGAGTTCGATCAGCAACGCCTTGCCAATTCCCGCGCCGCGATGAGCCGGAAGCACGAATAGGTCTTCAAGATAGATGCCTGGCTTCGCTAAAAACGTCGAATAGTTATGGAAGAAGAGCGCGAAACCGGCGGAAACGCCGTGGTGGTCGGCGATGATGATTTCGGCGTAACGGCGCTCGCCATACAGTGTCCGCCGGAGCGCGTCTTCCGTCGCTACACAAGCATGGCGCAACTTCTCGTAATCGGCAAGGCCTTCGATAAAAGAAAGAATGACGGGCAAGTCGGATTCGGCGGCGATGCGCAGCGTAACGCTCATGCACCAGCCAGAATAACGCGGATGTCCTTGACACCTTGCGCAAGCGCGTTCCGATAGACGCCGTAGTCCATCATCCAACTGATGACGTTGAATCCAACGGCGCGCCATTCCTTCGCTTGATCCAAGCTGTTCGGCTGAATGCCCGCTTGTTTGCCGTGCTTGCGCGCGGCGGCGACTACGGCATTGATGGCCGCGTGAAAATCGGGATGCTGAAACTGCGCGGGAATCCCCATGGCTTGCGTAAGGTCGAAGTGTCCAACCCACAGAACATCGACGCCGGGCGTGGCCGCAATGGCATCGACGTTGGCGACGCCAATCGGCGACTCGATCATGCAGACGACGGTCGTGTTCTCATTCGCGTAACGAAAATACTCAGCAGGATTCGGCATCACGAAATCGTTATGTGCTCCTCCGAGCGCGACTCCGCGTTTACCGAGAGGGGCATATTTACAGGCGTCGACGATCTCTTTGGCTTGCGCGGCAGTTTCGACATTCGCAACCATAATGCCGAGCGCGCCTGCGTCCAGCGTCCGCGCGCAGAAGTGATAAAGCCCCTGCGGAATACGGACCATCGGAGCAACATCGACGGCCCGGAACCATGAGCAAAGATCGGCGATTCGTTCCGTGTCGTAGCCGGTGTGCTCCATGTCGATCATCACGAAATCGACACCGGTGCCAGCGACGATGCGCGCGATGCCGCGCGTTCCGAATTCGCTGATCATGTGTCCCGCGGCCGTGCCATTGGCGGCCAGCGCTTGTTGCATTTTGTTGGGTTTCATTTCCACCTCGCGAGTTTGGCTTGGAACGCCGCATTATCGGCGACCGCCTTGTTAACCAGTCCCGGCGGCAGTTGGCCGCGCGCTACCGCAAGAATGTTGTCGCACGCCTCCAGACCGTTGTCGCGCGCGATCTCTTCGGTCCAGGGCAGTCCGTGCGGCGTGACGATGACGTTGTCTAGATGCAACAACGGCAGATCGGGTGGTGGCGGTTCGACTTCAAATACATCAAGTCCAGCGCCGGCGATCGCCCGATCCTCGAGCAATCGCGTCAACGCGGCTTGATCGACAATCGGCCCACGCGCGGTGTTGATAAAATACGCGCCCGGCTTCATCAACCGCAGCGCGCGTTCATCGATGAGTCCGGTGGTCGCCGCATTCAGGAGAGCATTCACGGTCACGAAATCGCTTTCGCGCATCACCGTATCCAGATCGACGAGTTCGACGCCAAGATCGCCCATCTGCTTCTGTGTAAGAAATGGATCGTAGGCGATCATCCGCGAAAAGCCGAACGGCTTCGCAAGCCGGAACATCTCTTTGCCGATATTGCCGCAGCCGATGGAGCCAAGCACCTGGCCACGCAGGTTCCGGCCGAGCCGCGGCAGATCGCCCCGCCATTTTCCCGCACGCGTAATTTCGTTCTGTGTGAACAGATTCTTCGCCAGCGCCAGCATCAGCGTGATGATCGCTTCGGCAACGGGCGTGCGAACGGCATTGGGCGTGATCGCCAATGCGATTCCGTTTTCGGTGAGTGCCCTGGTGTCGACGCGGTCGTAACCGACGCCCCATCGCGCGACGATGGCCAGTCGCGAACAACCGCCCACACTCTCAGCCTTGAACCAGGAGGCGAGCGCGAAGATGGCGTCGTAACGGTCCAGCACATCTGGCGTGCAGACATTGCCCTCAAAGTCCGGCATGAGTTCGTACTCGACGTTCGGAAGCGACAGCTTCTGTTCGAGCGCCGCTTCATAGCGGCCTTTTGCTTCGGTGGCGAAGTCGGCCGTGACGCCGACGCGGAACTTGCTCATAATCGACAAGGAGGCTAGTTTAACATGCGAGGAGCGAAACCATGAGCGGACTTCCCGAGTATCTGCGCGGCGCGGCGGACCTTCATGTGCACAGTGCGCCAGACGTCGTCGCGCGCCGCTATGACGACATCGATCTCGCTCGCGAAATGGCGGCGGCTGGATTCGGAGCAATCCTGCTGAAGTCCCATTCCGCGCCCACGTCCGCGCGTGCCTATCTCACTCGCAAAGTCGTGCCGGAGATCAAAGTTTTTGGCGGGCTCGTGCTCAACGACACCATCGGCGGCTTCAACGTCAGCGCCGTTCGCGCGGCCTTAGCCGTAGGCGCAAAAGAGATATGGATGCCAACCCACTCCGCGCATAATCACAAGGTGCATCACAAGGAGCATGGCGTGCTGTCGGTGTTCGACGGTCACGGCGAGTTGCGGCACGATGTCCAATCGATCGTGCGCCTCATCGCGAACGCGGACGCGATTCTTGGCACGGGGCACATCAGCCCGGAAGAAGCCTCAGCGCTCATCCGTTTCGCACACACCGAGGGCGTATCGAAAATTCTCGTCACGCACCCGGAATGGGGAGCGACCTACTACACGCCCGCGCTCCAACGCGAGCTCACGGTCTTCGGCGCGATCTTCGAACGGTGTTTCGTGTCGACGACCCACCGTTGCGGACACGTGCCGTTCGCGACGATTGAAAATGCCATCGCCGATGTCGGTGTGAACTCGACGATTCTCACCTCCGATCTCGGTCAACCGGATACGCCTCCACCAGCCGAAGGAATGATCGAATACGCGGAGAGGATGCGTGCCGCGGGCTTCACGCAAGATGATGTGCGCCGGATGATGGTGACACACCCGCGGCACTTACTGGAATAGCGGGCGGTATTTCTCCAGCCGCAAGTTCTTCGCCCGCTGACCGCCGATGCGTGCATTGTTTCCTTCCGCGCCGAAATAGACTCCAACCGTACCCGCATTGGTACCAGGAACTGGAAGTTCTTCCCATGCACGATCGAGCACGACGTTCGAAGTCATCGCGCCGCCTTGATCGAACACCACGAGTCTTCGATCCAGTGCGACTTGCAACACGGCGCCACTAGCGGAAACTTCAAGATGGTGGAAGGCGCTCGCGTTGAAAATCCCGGTAGGTGCGGCGAACGCAATGATCGCCGACGGATTCAGCCGGCGCACGCTGACAGCGCCGGTCGAATGAAGCCGGACCCAAAAACCGGCGGATGTCCCGCCGATAATTCCATCGCCCGGCGCTGCGCGGCGGCTGCGGAAATACGGCCCCGCTTGGGTTTCCATGTGGTCCTCGTTTGTCGGCGCGAGCACGTCCATCGCAAAGTAGAGGTCCTGGCCGGCGTCGGCGGCGCGGATGCTTCGCAATCCGCAATCGGCGGTGCGTCGCACGAGATGAACTCCGGCAAAGCTCGTGCCAGTGTGCTGAATCTCGGAGTCGATGCGCAAATGCACCGGCCCTTCGGGGCTGGGCGAATTCGCGGCGATAAAGTAGAAGCCGTCTTGCAGGTCGTTCACACCGGAAACGCAACGATGGATTGCGGCAATGCCGGCTTGATTCAGCGCACGTTCAAAGACACGAACGTCATCGATATCGCCGCGAAAAGATGTTCCGCGAACAACCCCGTTGCCCGCGGCGAATCGGCCAGGGCCCGGCATGAACGGTGAAACCAACGGCATGATGGCCGGATCACTTTCGACGCCATCGACAAAGACGCTGGCGCTATTGGAAGGCGCTCCCTCGAACCGCCCCGCGATAAAGTGCCACTCGCCGTCATCGACCCGGCTCTTGCTAACCGCGACCTCTCTGCGGAGGTACACATCGGCTCGCCCGTGCCGGCTCCATGCCACATGACCGGACTTCAACAGCATGAGCGAAAAGTTGTCGGGCGAAAACTCCGAACCGCCGTTACTGTTGAAATTAACAATGACGCTCGAGTCCCCGTTGGTCGAAGTCGTTCGAATCCAAGCTGTGACCGTTCGCGGAGAATCGCCGCTTGGAAGGCGGCCGCGCGGATCGTCGCCGTCGAGAGCCGCCGACACGCCATCCAAACGAACCGCGCCGCCGAGCGCTCCGGCGACGAACTTCGCCGGACCGGAGATGCGCAGTGCCGGAAGATTCCCACCCGCATCGGCCGCCTCGCCACCGTCCAACTTAAACCAGGCAACTTCCGATAGCGACCGATCCACCGGCGTCCGCTGCCGGAGGTTTGCAAAAACGATCACGCCCGCGACCGAGGCGACGGCAGCGAGTACGTAAGGCCAAATTCGGGGACGACGCTGCGGCGGCACGTGGGGTTCGATGACTTCCGTCTCGGCAGCCGCCGATGCCACTGGCGCTATGAATTGGTACCCGCGCCTGGGCACAGTACGTACATAACGCGGCGACTTTGAGTCGTCATTCAGTGCCTTTCGAATCTCCTGGATGCATCCGACCAGCGTTGCATCGGATACTGTGGCGTCCTTCCAAACAACCAAAGAAGATCTCGTTTTTTTCAACCAGCCGGTGGCGGTTCTCAATTAGGAATTCAAGCAACTGAAACGTTCGCGGCCGGAGGTGGATCGGCTCGCCGTATAGGTGCGCCAAGCCTTGCGCCGTGTCTACCACCAAGTCCAACGCTCGAAAAACCTTTAATTCGTCGCCTTTCGCTCGAATCTCGTCGAACTCTTGTTCTTCTCTCATGACTTCGGGATCAAGTGCAGTGTATACGAGAGTGAAGGACGGACCCTAGCGGGAGTTTACTGCGAAGAGCGCTTACCTCGTGCGGGAGCGCGAGGTAAGCGGTTCATTGTGAATCACTTAGCGGGCATGCGCTCGGGCG
>Ga0194128_10001882_pt1 | contig 35487 bp, 29 predicted proteins | sample TA2KigCa65mmetaG_FD_148650 | JGI IMG/M metagenome (GOLD analysis project Ga0194128, IMG submission 148650) | Freshwater microbial communities from Lake Tanganyika, Tanzania - TA2015037 Kigoma Deep Cast 65m | ecosystem: Environmental > Aquatic > Freshwater > Lake | place: Tanzania: Lake...
CTGCAACCCGCAAGCACCCACGACAGCGCGACAACCACCCACATCCGCCTCGGCAATATGCCTTCTTGATATTTCATTGACCCGCCTTCTCAAGCGCTTGGGAAAGATCTGCCTTCAAGTCTTCGATATCCTCAAGTCCGATCGACAATCGAACCGTACCCGGCCCGATGCCAGAGAGGGCGAGATCCTCAGGCGAGAAATCCTTTGGTTGCATCATCTGCGGGGGCATCGCCAACGACTCGGTGGAGCCAAAGCTAGGCGTTCGCGCAAACAGCTGCAGCGACTCGGTAAATTTCCGCCCCGCCTCGTATCCCGCCACGAGATCGAAACAAATCACCGAGCCGAACTCTCGCATCTGGCGTCGAGCGAGCTCCGCTTTGGGTTGCGAGGCCAGCCCAGGATATCGAACTCGCGTACACGCCGGATGGTGTTCGAGAAACTCCGCCACGGCCTGCGCACTCGATGACTGCTGCCGGTAGCGCACGAAGTAGGTCTTCAGACCTCTCACCATGATCGAGGCAGACAACGCATCGAGGTGCGCGCCGAACAACCGGAAATCACTGCGGAGCTGACCGATGAGTTCGCGTCGAGCGATGACCGCGCCGCCCATGACATCTCCCGCCCCAGTCGTAAACTTGGTGAGGCTGTGTACGAAGAGATCGATGTCAAACTCCCCGTGCTGATGAAATCCTGCGGCGGTATTGTCGATGGCAGTCAGCGCGCCATGCGCCCGAGCCAGTCGGGTGATCGCTTCGATATCGGCAATCTTGTTGATCGGATTAGTTGGACTCTCGAACCACACAAGACGGGTCTTTCGGGCAGTAAGCGTTCGCTCGAGACCCTCAAGGTCATCGATGGAGAGCATGCTGTGGGTGACCCCAAAACGCGCCAACATTCCGCGGATAATCTGACGCGTGGGGCCGTATCCCTCCGTGAAGAACACCACATGGTCGCCGGCGCGGGTGAGCCCGATGAGCGTCTGGGCGACCGCATTCACGCCCGAGGCGGTCACCATGCACTCGTCTCGACGCTGTAGCTGAGCCAGCATGAGCTCGAGTTGCCGGACGGAGGGATTCGATAGGCGAGAGTAAAAGAAACCCGGTCGCTCTCCGCGCGCGATCCGCTCGCCCTCGAGCACGGTCTCGGTCTCCCATTTCACGTTCTGGAAGATCGGCAGATTGAGGGGATAGTTATCGCCCGGCAGTTCGATCGCCGGTGGGTGATTGACTCGTGTTTCGTCTTTCATTCGATACGTCAGTTGCCGCTACGGGCCATCTGCTCCTCGCGCAGCCGACGTTTTTCCTCGTGCTTCATGTATAGGGTCGAGAGCACCACCCCTGTGGCGACGATGAGCACCAAGATGGTGGCGAGCGCGTTGATGTCCGGACTGACGCCAAGTCGCGCTTTCGAAAAGATCACCATCGGCAAAGTCGTTGAATTGGGTCCCGAGACGAACTGAGAGATGACTACGTCATCCCAGGACAAAGTAAAGGCAAGCAGCCAACCGGAAACCAAAGCAGGCGTGATGAGCGGCAGCGTGATGCGAAAAAAAACCGTCAGCGGCTTAGCTCCAAGGTCAAGTGCAGCCTCCTCGAGCGAGTCATCGAACCCCACGAGGCGCGACCGCACGACTACCGTGACATAAGCCATCGCAAGGGTGATGTGCGCGATGGTGATAGTCATAATCCCTCGCCCCTCAGGCCATCCCGTCAGTTGTTCGAGAGCGACGAAAAGCAGCAGTAGCGACAGACCCGTAATGACCTCCGGCATGACGAGCGGCGCAGTTGTCATCGTCGAAAGCATTGCACGACCGCGGAAAGCTCCGAATCGCACGAGAGCGAGACCAGCCAACGTGCCAAGGATGACTGCGCCGGTGGCGGTCATGGCGGCGATCTGTAACGAAAGAAACGCCGCATCCAGTATTTGCTCATTGGCGAACAACTTTCTGTACCAGGTGAGTGTCGGCGAGTTCGCCGAGTCCCAAACGGTAACGAGGCGCGAGTTATTGAACGAGAACACTACCATCGACAGGATGGGCATATAGAGAAATGCGAGCCCAAGCACGAGCGCGCCGTTACGAAACCCGCTGCGCGACTTCATCGTTTAAATCTCATCGCTTCGCTGCCTCGAGTTCCCGTCGTTGATATCGCTGGAAAATCATGATTGGCAGCAGCAACGCGATCAGCATGACGATCGCTACTGCGCTCGCGACCGGCCAGTCTCGGTTGGCAAAGAACTCATCGGACAAGATACGGCCGATCATGAGCTGGTCTGCGCGTCCGAGCAGGGAGGGAATAACGAACTCTCCCACCGCCGGAATGAAAACTAGCAGACACCCTGCGACGATACCCGGTACCGACAGCGGCAGAGTGATCAGGAAGAACGACTTGAAGGGACGAGCACCCAGATCCGCTGCTGCCTCGAGCAACGTGATGTCGTGCTTCTCGAGGTTGGCGTACAAAGGCAGAATCATGAACGGCAAGTAGGAATAAACGATACCTATGTAGACGGCGAGATCGGTGTACAGCAAGGTCAGCGGCATGTCGATGAGGCCCAGCGATAACAACACGTTGTTAATGACTCCATCCGATTTCAGCAGACCCATCCACGCGTAGACGCGGAGCAGAAACGATGTCCAAAATGGCAAGATAATCAACATCAGAAGCAGACTGCGAGTAGTCGGCGCAGCACGCGCGATACCGTAGGCCATCGGATATCCGACGAGCAGGCAGAGCACCGTCGATACGGCCGCAATTTTTAAGGAATAAAGAAAGGTACTAACGTACAACCCATCGCTTATCACGAACGCGTAGTTGCTGAGATCGAGAGTGGTGACGAGGCGCCTGCCCTCCTCAAGCCACTCGAAAAGCGGCGCATACGGCGGCATCGCGAGCCGGATCTCGGAGAACGAGATCTTGAATACGATTAAAAAAGGTACAATGAAAAAAAGAAACAACCAGATCCATGGCACGGCGATCACAAGTCGCTGCCCAGACCAGTGCTCCCGCACGTAACGGGACCAACGTGGAGGCCCGTACTGATGTAAGAGCGCGTGCAAAAGACCCAATCTACTATTGGAAAGACCTTGAGGCGCGGGACTACCGGAGATACGAACCATGATTATTGCGAGAGCACCACAGGGCTCGACGCATGCCAAGACAAATGAACTGCCTCGTCCCAGACGATTCGCTCGTCGGCATGGCGTTCAACGTTGGGAATCGTGACGCGTACCATACGTCCTGAGTCGAGTTTGACAAGATAAACCGACATATCGCCCATGTAGGCTATTTCCTTGACGATGCCGCGGGTCAAATTCTCGGCACCCTCCGGCGCTCCACGCGTCATTTCTATCTTTTCAGGTCGTATAGCTACCGAGACCTTGGCGTCCGGCGCAGAGCTGATGCCGTGACTCACAAACACCGTTGTATCGAGCTCAGGACAACGGATGCGCACATGACCCGGCTCGTCCTCGATGAGTTGACCTTCGAATATGTTGACCGAACCAATGAAATCGGCAACAAAGCGAGAATTCGGGAATTCATAGATATCTGTCGGCGTACCGACCTGCACGATTTGTCCCTTGTTCATGACTCCGATCCGAGTGGCGAGTGTCATCGCCTCCTCCTGATCGTGAGTGACAACTACAAAGGTGACCCCTAATCGCTCCTGCAAATTGATGAGCTCGAACTGGGTATGCTCACGCAGCTTTTTATCGAGTGCGCCAAGTGGCTCGTCGAGAAGCAGAATCTTCGGTCGCTTGACAAGAGCGCGCGCCAAGGCCACACGCTGCCGCTGCCCACCAGAGAGTTGGTGAGGCTTACGTCTCGCAAACTCACCCAACTTGACGATGTCTAGCATGTCGGCAACTCGGTTGGAGACCTCAGCTTTGGTTAGACCTTCCTGCTCGAGACCAAATGCGACGTTTCTCTCGACCGACATGTGTGGAAAGAGCGCATAGGACTGGAACATCATATTCACTGGACGCTCGTACGGCGGAGTACTCGCCATATCCTGACCATCGATAAGGATGCGACCTGACGTCGGCGCCTCGAAGCCTGCCAGCATCCGTAGCAGTGTCGTCTTGCCACAACCGGAGCCGCCAAGCAGACAAAAAATTTCGCCCTTGTAAATATTGAGCGAAACGTTGTCGACGGCGACGAAATCACCAAAGCGCTTGGTGACGCTTTCTATACGAACGTATTCCTGCGAGCGGTCGATGGTCTTTTCAGCCATGGTTGACCCCGATCGGAGCGTAGCACCCTTAAGCAGGACGGCCACCCGAAGGTGGCCGTCCTGCTTTCGCTAAATTTTACTTTCCAGTCTTTATGCTGGTCCATGCGCGATTGAGAGAGCGCGAGAACTCTGGGGACTCCGGCATGTCAGGCGCCAGCTTGCCCATCAGGTCAGCAGGCGGATAGACGTTGGGATTTCCGGTGACCTTCGTATCTACAAGCGGTGTAGCCGCCTTGTTAGCATTAGCGAAGACGATGTACGAACTATTCTTCGCAGCCACTTCTGGGCGAAGCAAATAGTTGATGAAGAGATGAGCATTTTTTGGATGCTTGGCGTCTTTAGGAATCGCCAATTGATCGAAGAACATCACCGCACCTTCTTTCGGGATGTTGTAACTTATCTCCACGCCGTTACTGGCCTCTTCAGCGCGGGCCTTGGCCTGAAGTACGTCGCCCGACCAACCGAGTGCGAGGCAAATCTCGCCGTTCGCAAGCTGCTCGATGTAGTTCGAGGAATGGAAATTTTTGATATACGGGCGGACAGCCTTTAGGACAGCCTCGGCAGCCGCCAAGTCTTCGGGCTTCTCGCTGTTCGCATCCTTACCCAACCAGATCAGCACAGTACCGATAACTTCGCCCGGCGCATCAAGCAGACTGATACCACAGTCGGCGAACTTCGAGACGACCTTCGGATCGTAAAACATCGCAAAACTGTCCACCGGCGCATCCTTCATGCGCTCCGTAATTTTTTTGACGTTATAGCCGACCCCTGAGGTACCCCACATGTAGTTGACTGAGTACTCATTTCCAGCATCGAACGCCTCGAGCCTTTTTGCAATATCTGGGTCGATGTTGGCAAGGTTTGGTAACTGCGTCTTGTCGAGCTTCTGGTGTACGCCGGCCTGAAGCTGTCGATAAAGAAACGAGGCTGAAGGAACGACCAGGTCGTAACCGGTATTACCCGCAAGCAGCTTTGTCTCCAGCATTTCATTGGAGTCGAAGACATCGTACTGAACCTTGATGCCGGTCTCCTTAGTGAATTCCTCGATTACGCTGGCCTCAATGTAATCGGACCAGTTGTAAACATTGAGTACCTTAGACTCCGCCGCATCCTCCGACTTGCCACCGCAAGCAGTGAGCAGCGCGGCGACGGACAGGGCAACGAGAGCCGGTCTGAAAACCTGTTTCATTTCGGGCGGACTCCTGGAAAGGGAAACTCCCGCACCGTGCGGGAGACAGCGAAGTTATAGCGCAGACCCGCGTCCCGGGAAAGTCCATCGAAGGGTTTCGACGCGTCGCGGTTCCGCTCTACAACCAGCCGTCCTGACGCAAGTCGGCATGGAGCTGGTCCAGAGACGTGACCGCCTTGGTGATGAGTTCGTCGATTTCATTTCGGGTGACGACGAGCGGCGGCGCAGCGATCAGGGTGTCCCAGACGGCCCGCATGACGAGCCCGTTTCGGATGGAAATATCCCGCGCCCGCGTGCCGACCGATCCCCGCTCGGGAAAGAACTCGCGCGAAGGCTTTCTTGGGACGAGCTCCAACGCGCCCAAAAGCCCTAAACTTCGCGCCTCGCCGACCAGGGGATGCGCCCCCAGCTCGCGCCATCGCGTTGAGAAATACGGCGCCAGATCGTTGCGAACTCGGTCGACCACACCCTCTTTCTGCATGATCTCGAGGTTCGCCAGCGCCACTGCGGCCGCGACCGGGTGACCGGAATAGGTATACCCGTGGGCGAACTCCCCGCCCTTCTCAATGAAAACCTCTGCGATCCGATCGGAGACCATCAGCGCACCGAGCGGTTGGTAGCCCGAGGTGATAGCCTTGGCCAGGGTTAGGAAATCTGGGCGGGTACCGAAGTACTCGCAACCGAACCATCGGCCGGTCCGACCGAAGCCGCAGATCACTTCGTCCGAACAAAACAAAATACCGTACCGATCGAGGATGCACTGGATTTCGGGCCAGTAGGTGTCAGGCGGGATGATCACTCCGCCGGCTCCTTGCACCGGCTCACCGATGAAGGCCGCCACGCGCTCAGGACCAATTTCGAGGATTTTGGCCTCGAGCTCCCGCGCCGCTTGCAGACCGAACTCTGCAGGATCGAGATCGCCACCCCGCTCGAACCAGTACGGCTGATTGATATGCACGATGCCCGGAATGGGCAGCCCGCCCTGCGCGTGCATGACCTTCATACCACCGAGCGAAGCGCCAGCCATCGTGCTGCCGTGATAGCCGTTCCAGCGGCTGATAATCACCTGTCGCTGCGGCTTGCCGAGCAACTCCCAATAGCGACGCACGAGCCGAACGAAGGTATCGTTGGCCTCGCTGCCTGAGCCGGTAAAAAATACGTGCCTGAACTGCGGCGGCGTGAGCTCAGCAAGCTTCGCAGCAAGTTCAATCGCAGGTGGGTTCGAGCATTGGAAAAAGCTGTTGTAATACGGCAGCTGTTGCATCTGCCGATAGGCCGCCTCAGCGAGCTCGCGACGTCCATAACCAAGCGCCACGCACCAGAGGCCTGACATGCCATCGAGAATGCGCTGACCTTCGCTGTTGTAGAGATACACGCCCTCTGCGCGAGTGATAACCCGCGTACCGCGCGCCGCAAGCGCGCGCGAATCGGTGAAGGGATGCAGGTAGTGGGCGGCGTCCATAGCTTGCCACTCTGCTGTGCTGCGCTTGGGAATATGACTCATCGCAGCATCTTACGGCGTTGGCCATCAAACGTTGAGCAATAGATGCTCCCGTTCCCAGGAACTGATCACCTGTAGGAATACCTCGTGCTCGGCTTGCTTTACGAGCGAGAAGGCCGACACGAAACTCTCACCAAGAATTTCGATAAGCGGATCGCACTCGCGCAGTAAGCAAATCGCCTCATCAAGATTTCGAGGCAGCGAGAACGGCATATCGTGAGCACTACCCGTAACAGGATCACTGGCATCCAGTCCCTGAACCATCCCGAGATATCCGCAAGCGAGCGAGGCGGCGGTCGCGAGATAGGGGTTGGCATCAGCGCCCGACAGACGATTCTCGACTCGGCGCGATTGCGGGTCAGAACCCGGCACGCGCAATCCCGCCGTCCGATTATCGTAGCCCCATTGTACGTTGATGGGTGCCACCTGAAAACGCGTGATTCGACGGTAGGAGTTGACGTTCGGCGCGAGTAGTGCCATCGCCGCGGGTAGATAACGCTGCATTCCTGCGATATGCGAGAAAAAGAGTGGCGTCGGCGAGCCATCGGCGTTCGAGAACACGTTCTTTCGCGTCTTGCTGTCGATGACGTTCTGATGAATGTGCATTGCAGAGCCCGACTCCTTGGCGTGGGGCTTAGCCATGAATGTCGCATACATCTTGTGACGAAGCGCAGCTTCACGTGCCGTGCGCTTAAACATGAAGGCCTGGTCGGCAAGGTCAAGTGCATTGCCGTGCAGCAGATTGATCTCCATCTGTGCAGGGCCGTCCTCGTGGATCAACGTATCGATCGCGATGTCCTGATCTTCGCAAAACTGATACACGTCATCGAATAGCGGATCGAATTCATTGACTGCCGCAATACTGTACGACTGACGTCCCGACTCCGCACGCCCCGAGCGACCGATCGGCGGCTTGAGCGGATAGTCCGCATCGATGTTTGGCTCGACAAGATAAAACTCGAGCTCGGGCGCCACTACCGGCTCCCACCCTCTCTGCGCGTAAAGATCGAGCACGTGCCGCAGCACTTCTCGAGGCGCCATTTTCACGCGACGACCATCCGCATAGAAACAATCGTGAATCACCTGCGCGGTGGGCTCCGGTGCCCACGGGACGCGACGGATGGTGCGCGGGTCGGGCTTCAGGATGATGTCGATTTCTGCGGGGCTCATCGCCGCCGCGGTTTCCTCGGGGTAATCGCCAGTCACTGTCTGCAGGAATATGCTCTCAGGCAAGCGTAAGCCCTGGTCGCCCTGAAATTTTTGAGCAGGCATCACCTTGCCGCGGGCGATTCCGGCCATGTCCGGAACGATCGCTTCGATTTCCTGGATATTGTGGTCGCGGAAAAATTGCGAAATAAGATCTTTCATGACTTAAACCCCTATTGAGCGCCGCCGCCACGTCGTGTGGCGCGAACTTGCGCGGCCTCGCCGAAAGCGTTGAACAACGCCAATGAAAACTTGTTCGCCATTACCCGCCACTCAGGATGCCATTGAACAGCCCACGTGAACGCAGGTGAGTCCGGGAGGTAGAACGCCTCGATCAATCCATCCGGCGCCCTCGCCGCGATGCGCAATTCCGCGGCCAGTTGTTTGACACCCTGACCATGCAAAGAATTAACGGCGATACGCTCGATACCACCAGCCCACTCGCGCATCGGCCCCGACTCGAGGATCACCTCATGTGCTGACCCGTACTGACTCTCCAAGGGTGCCGATTTGTCCTCGCGGTGATCGAGGAGTCCTGGCACCTCGTGAACTTTCTGCCAAAGCTTGCCCCCGAGAGCGACGTTTATTTCCTGAAAGCCCCGACAAATTCCAAGGATCGGGACACCGTGCTCAACGGCCGCCCGGATGAGCGGCAGGGTGGTGGCATCCCGCGCGCGGTCGTGCAGGACCCCCGGGTCGCTTGTATGTTCTTCATAATGGTATGGCTCGACGTTGGAGGGGCTCCCAGGAAAAAGCAGGCCATCAACGCGCGCCAAAAGCTCGGGCGCATCCATGGGCTCCGGCAGCACGGGAATTAGAAGCGGCAGCCCACCGGCGGCCCGAGTCACCGCTTGCGCGTACTTCTCACCGACCATGTGAAACGGGTGAGAACCCACCATTCGGCGGTCGGCAGGAATTCCGATAAGCGGGCGAGGTAACATGGAAGGAAATACCGAGGTCGGCTCGGAGTGCGAGGGATTAAAGCATAAGAGCGACTGTATAACCGTCCAGTCTTTGTTAATTTTCGTGTAAGTTACTGTTTTTATTGAATCTATATTGCTTTGGTAAGTGGGACCCCCTATGATCCTAGATACTTTCCAGGCAGATCGCCTGGGGTCCAGACCCCCGAGTTCTAATGAGTGCCTTTCCCGAACTCGACCAATTTCTCGAGCGCCATCCTGATACCCGGCACGTCGACGTTTTCCTGAACGACCTTAACGGCGTCGAGCGCGGCAAGCGGATCGAGCGTGCGGCTCTGCACCACCTTTACTCCGAGGGAATACCGCTACCCGGCTCCATGTTCGCCCTGGACGTCCGGGGCGGAACCATCCAGGAGAGCGGTCTCGGCTTTGACGAGGGTGACGCAGATCGTCCTTGCATGCCCCTACCCGGCTCCTTGGTACCCGTGTCTTGGCAGAGCGGCGGCATCGCTCAGGTTCAAGTGGCGATGTTCGAAGCCGACGGTCGACCCTTCTTCGCGGACCCGCGACATGTGCTCACGCGCGTGCTCGATCGGTTTCATCGTCTGAACCTGACACCCGTTGTCGCACTCGAGTACGAGTTTTATTTCATCGATTGCGGGCGTCTGGAGGGCGGCATGCCGCAACCGCCGCGACTGCCTCTTGCAGGTCGCCGGGAGTTTCGTACCCAGATCAACTCGATGACGGACCTTAACGAATTCTCGCAGGTGCTGTCGCGTATCGACGAGGTGGCGAGACTGCAGGGTCTACCTTCTACGAGTGCGCTCGCCGAATACGGTCCAGGACAGTTCGAGGTGAATCTCGAGCACCGACCAGATGCTCTGCGAGCTTGCGACGAAGCGATGCGTTTCAAGCGCGTGGTACGCAGCGTGTCGCGTGAGCAGGGCTGGGACGCCACCTTCTTGCCGAAGCCCTACCGCGACATGGCAGGCTCGGGCTTGCATATCCATATCAGTGTGCTCGATGCTGCTGGTCAAAATATTTTTGCCTGCCCGGATCCTGCAGCGATCCATGACGATGCGCCGCATCATGGCATCGAGAGCTCAGCGCTGCGCCATGCCATCGGCGGGACGCTGCATAGTCTCGCCGACGGCATGGCAATTTGTGCGCCAGGCCCTAATTCCTATCGCCGCTTTCGAGCTGAAGCCTACGTGCCGTTGACTCCGAGCTGGTCGATCAACAATCGGGGTACGGCCGTGCGGATTCCATTGAGCGATGCAACCAATCGTCGTATCGAGCACCGACTCGCCGGAGCTGATGCCAATCCCTACCTCGTCGTCGCCTGGGCACTCGCGGGTATCCACTACGGAATTGCTGAGCAACTAGAGCCCGCAGCGCCGATCCGCGGTAACGCCTATCGGAAGATCGGCGAGAAGCTACCCCTACATTGGGCGAGCGCCATCCAACGCTTTGAACATAGCGAGTTTGCGGCAGCCTACCTCGGTCGACCCTTCCGAGATCACTATGCGAAGGTAAAACAAGGCGAACTCGATCAGTTCAACTCTTACGTCACCCCGCACGAGATGCAGTGGTATCTCGGCGCGATTTGATCGGCGGATGAGCCATTCGCTATGAGTCATCCGATCCACTCCTGGTACGTATCGAGCACCGTCGCCTCGTCGTCGCGACCCGTACTCGAGGGCGATCATGAGACAGACGTCTGCGTCATCGGAGGCGGTATCGCCGGTTGCTCCACTGCGTTACATTTGGCCGAGCGCGGCTATCGGGCGACGCTGCTGGAGGCCGAAACCATCGGTTGGGGTGCCTCGGGCCGAAGCGGCGCCCAGGCTATCACCGGCGTCGCCTGTGGACAGACCAAGCTCAAGACCTTAGTGGGAGCGAGCGACGCGCGCCGTATCTGGGACATGAGCGTCGAAGCACTACGCTTGCAGCGCGAGCTGATCGACCGACACGGGATAAACTGCGACTACGTGGCGGGACAGATGCACGTTGCGCTCAAGCCCCGCCAGGAACGCGAGCTGCGCAAAGACGTCGAGATAACTCAAACCCTCTATGGCCACGACTCGCTACGCATGGTCGAGCATGACGAGCTGCGCAGCCTAGTCGCATCCAATCGCTATATTGCCGGAACATACGACTCGGCCTGCGGTCATTTGCATCCGCTTAAATACACCTTAGGTCTCGCTGCCGCAGCCGAGCGCGCCGGCGCGAAGATTTTTGAGCGCTCGCGCGCGCTCAGGTACCAACGATTGAGGAATACCACGTCCTCGGCTCCCGCCCTGCTCGTCCGCACGTCCGATGCCACAGTCCGATGTCGCTCAATCGCGCTCTGCGGAAACGCATGGCTGGGGTCGTTCGCACCAAGTCTCGCCCGAAAGATTATTGGCGTCAGTACCTACATAGTCGCGACGGAACCCCTCGGTGCTGAACGTGCGACGGCACTCATAACGAATAACGCAGCTGTTACCGATATCAATTGGGTGATCGACTACTTCCGGCGCTCCGCAGACCATCGCTTGCTGTTCGGCGGCCGAGTGAGTTATTCGGGGATCGATCCGCTCGGTACCCGACGCGCGACGCGGGCACGAATGATTAAAGTATTCCCGCAGCTCGCCGATACCAAAATCGAGTTTGCTTGGGGTGGACTTGTCGATATCACGCTGAACCGTGCGCCGCATTTTGGTCGACTAGAACCTGACGTATACTTCCTTCAGGGTTTCAGCGGTCATGGAATTGCGCTCACGGGTATCGCCGGCAAGCTACTTTCCGAGGCCATCAGCGGCACGCAGGACCGATTCGACGTCTTCGCACGCATTCGGCACCGAGATTTTCCAGGCGGGGCTACCTTACGTCGGCCGGCCTTGGTGCTCGCGATGCTGTGGTATCGCCTGCGTGACCTTCTCTGAGCGCTCGCCGAGGGTTTAATGCGTCGCATCGTGCGGCAAAAAGCGCGCGACCATAGGCCGCAGGCGTGTCTCGGTGATCTGGGCGACCACCGAGTACGCGGCCGGCACTACGACCAGCGACAGCAACGTCGAGGTGATGAGCCCCCCGATGACCGACACACCAAGCGGCGTACGGAAGTTGCCGTCTGCACCGAGACCAAGAGCAATCGGTAACATTCCTGCGCCCATGGCGAGAGTTGTCATGATTACAGGTCGCGCACGTTTCCGGCACGCATCGATCAGGGCTTCGTCACGCGACATGCCAGCCTGCTCGCCGAGGATGGCATAGTCGACGATCAAGATCGAATTTTTTACCGCAATACCGTTCAGCAAAAGAAGTCCAATAAGGGACGGCAGCGACAGCGCGTTGCCAGTGAGTAGCAACAAGCCAAACGCACCGCCACCGCAAAGTGGAACGGCAGCGAGGATCACGAGCGGCTGTGTACCGCTGTGAAAGAGCAACACCAATACGATGTACACCGATACAATTCCGGCGAGCAACGCGAGCGCAAAGCCGACGAATAGTTCTACAAAAGCCTCGCCGTCTCCGGCCGGCAGAATGCGAGTCCCCGCGGGTAAATTTTTCACGGCAGGCATATCACGAACCTTCGCCATAACATCGCCAAGCGGCAACCCATTGAGTTCGGCGGATACGGTCACCGTGCGCTCACGATTGAGACGATCGATGCGCGCAGGGCCGCTACCCTCGGTAATGTCCGCCACCGCCGACAACGGCACAGGACCACCCTCCCCGGGTACTCGAAGCTGACTTAGCACCGCTGGATCAGTGAGCGATGAGCCCGCCAACTGCACACGGATCGGGATCTGTCTCTCCGCAAGATTTAGTTTAGCCAAACGCTGAGAGACGTCACCACTTGTAGCAATACGCGCCGCATCGGCAATATCGATCGTGGACACCCCAAGATCCGCTGCACGAGCTGGATCGGGTCGGATCATGATTTCAGGACGCAGCAAAGCCGCTGTGGTCGACACGGAACCGATCCCCGGAACTGTGCGAATTGCCGCGGCAATGTCTTGGGCGGCAGTCGATAACTGTTCAGAGTCTTTGCCGCCAATAGCCATCGAAAGTCGATCGCCAGGCCCGCCCGCCACAAAACTCACCCGAACTCCTGGTAGGGGTATCAAAGCCTCGCGGACATCATTCTCAATCTCGGCGCTGCTGCGATCACGATCCTCAGCGAACTCGAGGGTCATCGAGATTTTTCGTACCTCAGGGAAGCTTAGACCGCCTCCCATGGTTTCACCGCGCTCTCCACCCACAGTCGCGAATATCCGCGCTACCTGCGGCACCTCAGCCTTCAGTCGTACGCGAACTTCCGAGGCGACCTCAAGCGAGTCGGATAGTCGCGCTCCGGGGGGCAGCTCGACCTGCAGCTGCGCCCGTGAGGTATCAGCGTTAGGGATGAAGGTTGTCGGAATAAAGAACGCAAGGGCGAGTGAGAGCACAAATATCAACATCGCGAGTGCGATTACCCTTCCTCGATGACGAATGGCGTACTCCACCCAGTGCAGGTAGCGAATCATTAGCGGCGAGTCTGTTGCGACTTTCGGTTCACCGCGCATGAAATGCCCCGCGAGCATGGGCGTGAGCAATCGTGCGACGAGTAAAGAAAAAAGCACCGCAGCTGCGGCGGTCCATCCAAACTCGCGGAAAAACTTACCAGTCACACCCGGCATGAAAGCGACCGGGATAAACACCGCCGCCAACGTAACCGACGTCCCGATTACCGCAATACCGATTTCGTCGGCTGCATCGATGGCAGCCTGCATGGGCGGCTTACCCATCGCCCGGTGTCTCGCCACGTTCTCCACCTCGACGATAGCATCGTCGACTAACACGCCGATCACAACCGCCAATGCAAGCAGCGTGAGTAGGTTTAGGGAAAAACCGAGCCAGCTCATCACGGCGAAGGTCGGAATCACCGATAGCGGTAGCGCCAGAGCCGAAATGACGGTCGCTCGCCACTCGCGCAGGAAGAACCAGACGACGATTACTGCGAGTAGCGCACCTTCGATGAGCATCACCATCGAAGCGTTGTAGGAATTTTTGGCAGTTTCAACCGTAGACTGTACCTCGGTGAAGCGGACCTCGGGGTGCTCGGCTTGTAGTTTTTTGATGCTCTCTCGAACACTCTCGCCAACTGCGACCTCGCTAGAGCCCGCCGTTCGACGCACCGAAAATCCGACGACCGGTTTATCGTCGAGTAACGCTGCTCCTCGCGCCTCGCCAGCGCCGTCAGTAACCGTGGCGATAGCCGATAGTCGCACCGTGCGGCCATCCGGCAGATAGATTGGATAATCGGCGAGTTCCTGAACATTCCGTGCCACAGCAACGGTGCGGACCGACTGTTCGGCGCCTCCGGTTTCGGTGCGACCGCCCGGCTTTTCGACCTGTAGGCGTGCAAGCTGACTCGACACGGAACCCGCCGTGACACCGAGCGCTTGAAGCGCCTCAGGTCGCAGATCGACCCTGACCTCGCGCTCAATGCCACCTACACGCGACACCGAGCCAACACCCGACACTTTAAAAACGGCTTTCGATATTTTATCGTCGACGAACCACGATAATTCGTCCGGCTCGAGGCGGTCTGATTCCACTGCGAAAGCGATCAACGTCGGACCCACAAGACTTATGCGCTGAATGTTCGGCTCGGTGATGTCTTGCGGCATATCGCGACGGATGCGCGACACAGCATCTTTAACCTCATCGAGTGCTTGATCGATATTTCGACCCAGCTCGAACTCAATACGTGTGACGGAGGTTCCCTCGCTCACCGCGGAGTTAATACGCTTAATTCCAGGAGTACTTGCGATTGCATCCTCGACGCGACGCGTTACGTCGGTTTCTAGCGTCGAGGGCGAAGCACCCGGTAAGTCTATAGACACTTGAATGGACGGCAGAGCGATATCGGGCAGATAAGAAATGGGTAGCTGCCTCAAACCCCAAAAGCCGCCGATGACCAGGACGACGAATAGCAGGACCGAAGGCAGGGGGTACTTGACGCCCCAGCGCGAAAGATTCACGAGGAGAAACCAGCGACGACTTTGACGATGTCCCCGTCGCTTAGGAAGCCTGCCCCTCGCGCAACGACTTTCTCGCCCTCTCGGAGACCAGAGCGAACTTCAATGAAATCACCCTGCGGCAGACCGGAGTCGATGCGGCGCTGCAAGACCTTGCCGCCCTCACCCAACACGAACACGTAGGAGTACCCATCGCGGAAGACAACAGATTGACGGGCAATCACCGTCACTTCAGCCTTACCTACCCGCAACCGACCCTCGGCGAACATGCCAGCACGCAGCGCGCCCGGCTTTTCAAGATCGGCGTAGACGAGAGCGGTTCGGGTCTGCGGATCGATGGCCGGAGACACCGCACGAATGACTCCGGATACCCGCTCGCCCGAGGGCCCACGTAGATCGACGGTTGACCCCACCTTGATGCGGGTTAGATCGGTCTCGGAGACTTCGGCGCGCCACTCGAGGCGACCCCGACGAATAAGGCGAAGGAGTTCGCTTCCCCCAACGACTATTTGACCGGGCTGCACGTTGCGCGTGGAGATAATGCCGTTATCGGGTGCACGCAGCGTCGCGAAGCCGAGCCGAAGTTTGGACGCATCGTATTCGGCTTGGGCGGAGGCGACTTGCGCTTCGGCGCGCGCCCGATTGGTACGCAGTACTTCGAAGTCGTTGGTGGAGATGAGATTGCGATCGAGCAGCGTCGCGCCGCGTTTTTCCTGGGAGATGGCAAGCTCGGCATTGGCCCTAGCCTGAGCGAGACTCGCCTCGGCCTGGCGTGTTTGCACCTCGAGCGTCCGTCGATCGAGTTCGACGAGCGCCTGACCCGCGACCACCTTGTCGCCGGGCTCAACAAGGACATTCGCCGCGCGTAGCCCCGTAACTTCGACGCCGAGGGACATCTCTTGCCAGGCTGCTACCGAGCCCGAGGCTACGACCTCGCGATCGACCGCTCGACGTTCTGCCGCCGTAAGCGTTACGGTGAGCGAGGATGCAGCGGGCGCACCCGTACCACCACCGCGGGAACAGGCCGCAAGAGCAAGGGCAGCCATCAGGGCGATCGCGAATGGGAAAACTTTGGGAGATTTCACGCGAAGCACGATACGGTCCTCGTCACAGCAGTTGCCACGAAGCCACTGCCCGGCGTCCATGGTCCGGTCAGATTAACCTAACGAATCTCAAAAGCTCGGTGGATGTTGGTATTTCGAGAAAAGTCGGGGGGTACCGTCTCTCTACTGATGTCGCGAATTGGGAGACGTGCCATCAAGCCCTCATCCATCCGAAATCTCTGAGCATTGGTCGTGAACACGAGCAGCCCGCCGCGCGCCAACACTGCAAGACAATCTTCAATAAGTGCCACATGATCCCGCTGTAGGTCGAGCACCCCTTCCATGCGCTTACTGTTCGAAAACGTGGGCGGATCACAGAAAATGAGGTCGTAATGCTCGCCCCGCCGCGCCGCAGCAGCAAGCCACTCACGTGCATCAGCTTGCTCGAAGCGGTGTCGCGGATCCGATAATTGATTGAGCGCGAGATTGGCCTCAGCCCAATCGAGATAGGTCGCCGAGAGATCAACGGTCGTTGTGGATGCTGCGCCGCCGGCTGCGGCGTAAACCGTTGCCGCTCCCGTATACGCGAATAAATTCAGGACTCGTTTCCGTAATGAGCCCTCCCGCAATCGCGTACGAGTAATGCGATGATCGAGGAACAAACCCGTATCGAGGTAGTCTTCGAAGTTTACCCGAAAGCGCAAACCACCCTCACCCACGACGTGAAACTCACCGCGCTCACCACGCTTGGTGTATTGATCACCCCTCCTCACGCGACGGCGTGTTCGCAGATGCACGTGGTCGGCAGGAATCTTCGTCGCCGAGACGAGCCCCGCGAGGGCCTCAGAACGCCTCTTGCGTACCGACTCCTCTGGAATCTGCGCGGGTGCCTGATACTCCTGCACGACGAGCCACCGTTCGGCGCCATCGAATGACGTGTAGAGATCGATCGCGAACGCGTACTCCGGCATATCAGCATCGTAGAGCCGATAACAACCGACACCCTCTCGGCGTAGCCATGCTGAGAGTTGTTTCATATTTTTACGAATACGATTCGAGAACATGACGGCGCCCGGCTGCGTCGCAAGCAAGACGTCGATCTGTGAGCCCCGACGTGGTCGTAGATCTCGCACCGCCGACTCGCCCACTCGTAACCGCAAGAGCCGGCACTCGAGTGCGCCGACGAAGACGTTGTGCACACGATGCGCGCGAAGCCCAAGCTCAAGGCCGAGCGATGCATCGCCGCTTAGCACCGAAGCCTCCCAACCCCCGAACCGCTCGCGCAGCACCGTGCCGAGCTTGGCATGTACTGCGCGAGCCGCTTCTTGATCGCCGAGTCGGACTCCCCACGGTGGATTTGTACAGAGCAAGCCGCGGGGTGATGGCAGCGTTACCGTTGTCAGCTCGCCCACTTCGAATGTCGTAATCTCTGCAACGCCCGCACGCGAGGCATTAATCACAGCTTCGCGCAGCAAACGCCTATCCTGATCGCGCCCAATCAGACATAAACCCTTCGCCTTGCACTCGACCAAGCCCGCGACCGCACGCGCCTCGCTCGTCTCAACGAGTCGGCTCCAGAGTGCCACATCGTGACCTTTCCAACCGATGAAGCCGAAATACTGGCGACGATGATTAGGGGCGATGCCCGCAGCCATGCGTGCCGCTTCGATGACGAACGTTCCTCCGCCACACATCGGGTCAATGAAGCCACCACCCCTCGCCGCAATCTCGGGCCACCCAGCACGCATTAGGATGCCAGCTGCGATGTTTTCACGTAGCGGCGCCTCGGCCGTATCGCCACGCCAGCCGCGTCGATGCAGTCCTTCACCGGATAGATCGATAGACACCGTGACACGTATGCCCGCCGCATGCGCATGAACACGGACCGATGGCTCGAAAGTGGCGATGTCGGGACGCTTGCCGGTTTTATCGCGCAGTGAATCGCAGATCGCATCCTTCAATCGCAGCACGCCAAAATGCGTATTGGAGATCGCCGGATGTCGACCCGACCACACACAAGCGAGCGTCCCCGATGTATCGATATGTGCCGCCCAATCGATGACACGTAGCGCCGAATAGATCGCCGGATCATCGGCAGCTTCGAAGCGCAGCAATTCAAGGTGAACGCGGCTCGCCACTCGGGACTCGAGACAAATGCGATACGCTACCTCGAGGGTCCCTGTGAAGGTTACAGTGTTACCCCGCTCGCGCACGTCGAGACCGCCGAACTCACAAATCTCGCGCGCGAGTAGATCACCAAAACCGCGCGGAACGCTAGCGACAAATGCTCTAGGCACACTCATATGGAAGACGGCCATGGACGAAAATTACGCGCGCCGGGTTTCAGGTGGCGACAAAGAATTCGATAAGCATCGGCATCGAAGCCATCAGTCGCGGGATGCAAACGCGGCGTCAATTCATTACTTTGATCAAACTCGTCGGCCACTACGGTACCGAGATACTGCCAACCATCGATCACATGCCAATGGCGGATGCCGAGTGCACTGATCTCTTCCACTGCGACCGGGCCTTGGTACGGCCAGAGTCGCAACTTGAGTGCAGCGAGGTGGAGTTTCAAACGTGCGCTGTGGCGCGCCAAAGGCTCCTTACCCACGCACGCACCCGCACATCTGCCGACTTGGTAAGCGAAACACGAACCGGTGTCTCCAGCCTCGAGCCCAAGGACGCGCAAACAACACTTGTGGTCGCGTGCGATATTGACGAGAGCTGTCTTCGCCTGACGTGCGCTGCGGTAGATTCCGAAGGCATCGACGCCCAAGGGAATCGGTCCGTCGAGTTGATGCAGCTGTGGCGCGAGACCCGTATCGTCGACGAGCCAGGTGTAGGCGTCTCCACCGCGCAACCGGCGGTTATAGACCGGCTCTAATTCGCGCACGAGACGCGATTCGAGCAGCAACGCACCGAGCTCGCCTGCCGTTTCGGTCCACTCTATGCGTCGCAACTGCGAGGTCAGGCGCTGCGATTTGGCGTCGCGACTTGCCCCCATGAAGTGCCCGAGCACCCGCTCGCGCAGGTTATTAGCCTTGCCGACATAAATGAGCGCTCCGCCCTCACCAAAGAAACGGTAGACACCTGCCGACTCTGGCAGATCATCGATAAGATCGGGCGATAGATGCGAGGGTAGCAACGGCCGTCGACTCACGCGCTGAATGGCCGCATCGAGCGTCGCTGTAGGCCAACCGGCACGTAAGCGCTGCCAAAGCTGCGCGAGCACTTGAGCATCGGGCAGCGCGCGGTGCCGCGAGCCGCAGGTCAAGCCGAGTCGCTCGATGATGGAATCGAGATTGTGCCGACCTGTATCGTGGTACAAATCTCTAGACAATCGAACTGTACACGTCAACGGTGCCGAAAACTTGCGGCCGGCGCGACGCATTTCCGCACGCACGAAGCCATAGTCGAATCGCACGTTGTGGGCCACGAAACGCCGTTGCGCGAGGCGCGCTGCAATTTCGTCAGCAAGGTCTTCAAATCGCGGTGCATCTTGCACCATGTCCTGAGTTATGCCAGTCAGCCGCTCGATCGAGGGCGGAATGCGCGTACCAGGATTGACCAGCGACCTCCACTCCCACTCGATCTCACCCGCCCGCATCGCGACGATGGCGATTTCGGCGATGCGATGCCAGACCGGATGTCCGCCAGTAGTCTCGACGTCGACGAAAGCGATAGCCCCATCGGCGAGGGGCGAGTCGTCCTCTCCCAAAGTCACCCGAGTTCGATCCAGGTGGTTTTCAGCTCGGTGTACTTATCAAAGGCATGTAGCGATTTATCACGACCGATACCCGACTGCTTGTAACCCCCGAAAGGTACCGTGATATCGTCTGCATCGTAACAATTGACGTAGACCGTTCCAGCCCGAAGGCCACGGGCGAAACGATGCGCAGTCGACAGATCACTACTCCACACTGCCGCAGCTAGTCCATACTCGCTATCGTTGGCGATTCGTAGTGCCTCTGCAGGATCGTCAAAGGAGAGACAAGACAATACCGGTCCAAAGATTTCCTCTCGGGCGATGCGCATACCGGGTGTCACACCATCGAAAATAGTGGGCTCGATGTAGCAGCCGCCCGTCTCCGTGCGCACTCGCAAACCACCGAGGTGCACTCGAGCACCCTCCTGGCGACCCGCATCGATAAGATTCAAAATCCGACACAGTTGGATGTCATCGACGATGGCGCCGAGCCGGGTTGCCGGATCGAGCGGATCACCAGGCTTGAAATCACGCGCGATCGCGGCCACCTTCTCAAGCATCGCCTCGCGGACCGACTCATGCACCAACAGGCGCGAGCCCGCGGAGCACATCTCACCCTGATTATAGAAAATGGCGAAGGCTGCTGCGCGCGCCGCCGCATCGAGATCAGGACAGTCGGCGAGCACGATATTGGCGGACTTCCCGCCGCACTCGAGACCCACGCGCTTCATATTCGACTGACCCGCATACTGCATAACGAGTTTGCCCGTCGCTGTCGAGCCGGTGAAGCCGATGGCATCGACCCCCATAGAGAGTGCGAGCGCTTTGCCCGCTGTGCCACCGAAACCCGGTACCACATTAAAAACCCCGGCAGGGATACCCGCTTCGACCGCAATCTCAGCGAGTCGCAAAGCGCTCAACGGTGATTTTTCGGATGGCTTAAGCACCATCGAATTGCCTGAGGCCAAAACCGGACCAAGCTTCCATGCGGTCATGATCATCGGGAAATTCCAGGGCACGATGGCCCCAACGACCCCCATCGGCTCGCGCGTAATCGTGGCGAGCGAACCCGGGCCAGATGGCGCCACTTCACCGTAAATTTTGTCGATGGCTTCTGCATACCACTCGATGCAGCGTGCAGAGGACGCGACATCTACTTTTAAGGAGTCGGAAATCGGCTTGCCCATATCGAGCGTCTCGAGTAAAGCAAGGTCTTCCTCATATTTGCTAATCAATTCAGCAAAACGCTTCAAAACACGCTTGCGCTGAGCCGGGCTCTTCGCCGACCACACGCCAGAATCAAAGGCCTTACGGGCGCTCGCCACGGCGGCCTCTACATCTGGCGTATCGCATGAGGCCACATCGGCGATCAAACGACCGTCTACGGGGCTTTTCTTTGGAAACGTATCGCCGCTCAGAGCGGTGACATATCGTCCATCAATGAACGCTCGAGTGGGGGGACGGAGACCGACGGCACGTTCGTGCCAAAGAAAATTATGTTGCGCAGGCATAGTCAGGAAGTGTAGCAGTCCATATGCCGTTACTCCGTTTTGGAGATTCACTCGTGCCAAACCAGTAGGGAATATGCGCTAGAATTTAAAGTTGCGCGACGATCTAGACACTATGGGGCTACAATTACGCTCGCACTAAAATGAACGGTAATCCTTACAAATCCCGAGGTCACCTCCCTATGAAGACTACCCTAGTCCTTGTCCTACTTGCGCTCGGAGCCGCGGCGACCAACGCGCGGGCCGAGGTATCCTCGACTATCACCCTCGCGTCCGACTACGACTTCCGTGGCATCTCTCAGACGGCGCGCGATCCAGCCCTGCAAGCGAGCCTGGACTGGTCGACCGAGTCCGGTTTCTACCTCGGAGCCTGGGCTAGTAACGTCGACTACGGTGACGGCACAGAGTCTGAGTTAGAGTTAGACCTCCTCGGCGGCCTCTCGGGGAACTTCACTGACGATTTTGGCTACGATATTGGTCTTGCCCGATACAACTACTTTGATGACGGGGACGACATCGACTTTACCGAGTACTACGTTGGCCTCTCCTTCAAAGCAGCGTCGATGAAATATTGGTACGCATCCGATTTCAGTAACTCAGGCGATAGCGCGAACTATATCGAATTGAACGTAGAGCTTCCGCTGCCTAATGACTTCACCGCCTCGCTGCATGTGGGCCGCTCTAGCGGCGACCACTGGGGAGAGGACAAATACACCGACTACGCCATCGGCGTGAGCAAAACCGTCGGCAACTTCGATCTCGGTCTCAAGTGGGTCGACGGTAGCGACTACAGACCGGGTACCGATATCGGTGATGCCAACTCCTCCGAGAGCAAGGTTGTGCTCACCGTGGCGACCACGCTGCCCTGGGGGAAATGAGGCTCGCGACTCAATAAAAAATTAAAGTCTGTCCAAAAAAATGCGCCGGGGATCGCCCCGGCGTTTTTTTAAGTTAAAAACACATCAGATCTGAGCAAGGCTCTCAGGTAAGTGCGCGACGGCGGAAACGCAATACTCGCTCAATGACTATTCCGCCGGCAACGTAGGTCGCCATCGTCATCAAATATCCCGGGTAGTAACCCGCCACGGTAGAGGCAAACTCCGACAGCGACAGCGCGGCAGGCGAAGGCGCCAGCCAGAACATGCCCAGATTGGCTAGAAAAAAGGTGACGACGGAACTACCCGTCACAGCAAGGGAGACACGACCATAACCGCGGTCCGATCCCCAGCGCCCCGCCAAAAATAGCGCGCCATAGGCCGGGATGAGAAAGAGGTATGCGATGCCGTAGCAGTTAGTGGGCGTCCCCAGCGCAAAGGCCGTCAGATCGACGATCCAACCCAGTACGAAGTACGCAGGAAAAAGTCGCAGATCACGTAACCAAAGCCCCGCAAGGAAGAATACGGCCCAAGACGCATCGGGGGGACCACCGTGCTCGCCGAAGTGGCCAAGTCGCGTAATCGCCAATACGGTCGCCAGCCCCAAAGCCAACCACCAGAACCCGCGAGGGGCTGACGTTATTTTATCCATTATCTACTGACCTCCTGAATGACCGATCTCAATACGTCGCTTGTTGAGCAGTTTCAAAAAAATCTTCACCAAGAGCTGAGAGCAGCGGCGGCGTCTCGACTATAGAGCGTATTTGCCAGCCGAGCCTCGGCCTTGGAAGACAGGGTATAGCCTCAAGTTTTTGTAGCATGCGCGCGGCAGTGTTGACGTAGGACCGAGGCAGCACAGATTTTTCGACGGCATCGAGACCTACCGCAGCGGAAATCATAGAGGGCTGCGAGCAGGGCCTTGGGCGCCGGAAATTGAGCACCCATCGATACTCCTTCTCGCGCTCCCACCGAGCACGCTGTGGATATCCCGAGGCCGGTCTCCGGACTTACGAGCAGTCGCAGACTTCTGCGACCTGGATGATCACCTTCCCGATCCCACCCCTTCAGTGGGTACAGTGGCGGAAAATCATTCTGCCTCGCTTACCGTTGCGGGGGCAGTGCCGGTATTGCGCGCCGAGACGCCCTCACCGACTTCCCGTTTCACCTCCGATGCGACCATCGCGCCGCGGGCACCTCACGAACAAATAGGAGGCTACGCTCTGGCACCGAGCGGTGTCAATTGTTCAGGAGCTACAAGAGAGTGCGGAGCAGCCTGCACGATGCCGCGCCCACTCAGGTCGACGCGATGCGTACGCGTCTCGGTTCAGCTGCCGCTCGTATGGACGACGTAACACGCTGAGTAGCTCAGCGAGCGGCTCGACATTACCCTCCGCTGCCGCATCGATAGCCAGTTGTGCCAAGTAATTGCGGGGTAGGTAGCACGGATTATTGGCGTTCATGTGTCGCTGGCGCTCGCTCGTGTCGAGGCCACTCGCTTCGCCTCGCTTTTGCCACCGTAAAAACCACGCCTGCCATCGCGCCCTGAGATCTGCCGGGAATCGGCTAGCGTCATAGAGAGCTGGCTCGACTACTTGCTCGATCAGCCGATACTCCCGATCGACGATGTGCTCGCCCAGTGCACGGAAGAAGATCGGCATGTCAGTCTCTACCGCCGCCATCAAAGAAAAAAGCTCATCGACGAGCGCCGTGTCACCCTCACGCTCGATGCTGTCCAAGCCAATTTTGCCGGCGAGCATACCCTGCCACGTAACGCGGTAGGTATTGCGGTAAAGTTCGAGTCCGCGCTGCAAGACGGCGCAATCTTCGATGATCGGCATGAGCGCGCCAGCGAGCCTCGCCAAGTTCCAGAGACCGATTTGCGGCTGCTTGCCATAGCAATAACGGCGACCCGCAGCGTCCGTAGTATTTGGGGTCCAATTCGGGTCGTAACCCTCGAGCCAGCCGTATGGACCGTAATCGAGCGTCAGTCCGACAATGGACATATTATCGGTATTCATCACACCGTGGACGAATCCGACCCGCATCCAGTGAGCGATCATCACCGCCGTGCGTCGGCAAATCTCGGTAAACCAAGCTGCAGGGGTCGCTGGGTCTTTGATGTCAAAGTTTGAGTAATGCGCGCAGATGACGTGATCGACGAGACGCCGCAGGACGACGTGTTCTTTGCTCGCTGCGTGGATCTCAAAGTTTCCAAAGCGAATAAAAGTCGGTGCAACACGGCATACGATCGCTCCGGGCTCGGGCTTCGGGTGTCCGTCATAGAACATGTCTCGAACCACCTGCTCGCCCGTCGATACGAGCGCGAGTGCTCTCGTCGTCGGAACGCCAAGGTGGTGCATGGCCTCACTACAAAGAAATTCGCGCAGCGACGAGCGAAGTACGGCCCGACCGTCCGCGAATCGCGAATAGGGCGTCGGCCCCGCTCCCTTCAGCTGTAGCTCCTGTCGCGAACCGTCGAGTGCGATGAGTTCACCAAGCGTGATGGCACGTCCGTCGCCGAGTTGCCCCGCCCAGTTGCCAAACTGATATCCGCCATATCGTGCCGCGTACGGACACATACCCGGCGCCAAACCGTTTCCCGCGAGGATATCCACAGCAGCACCCTTCGACGGTGGACGCTCGAGACCGAGGCGCTCGGCCAGATCCTCGGACCATGCGAGCAGGCTCGGTGCAACGACGGCAGTTGGCGCGACAACGGTGTATGCCGCACCGGATACCTGACGCGGTACATTTTCGGATTGGGGATCCGCCGGTAGCGCCTCAACCACAGTTGATTCGAACTGAGTCTCTTGAAGTGCGCGCCGTGCGGACGTCGTCATCGACGAATTGTAGCCCACGACTCCACAGTTGCAGCGTTATCATGCGAGCGTGAATCGGAACGTCCGCATCCACTCGCTGCACATCTACCCCGTCAAATCGGGACGAGTCATCGACCTTAACGTCGCACGCATCGGCCCACGCGGACTTCATTACGATCGCGAGTGGATGTTCATTACCGCCGAGGGGCGGTTCGTGACCCAACGCAGCCACCCCACGCTGGCTCTGCTCGAAGCGACCCTAGATAGCTCTGGAATCACACTCTCGCATCCGCAGGCGGGGCAATTAACGGTGGAAAGACCCGCCCTTATGGCCACCGCGCCGAATAATTGGCGCTCCGTCAACGTCTGGAAACGCAGTATCGACGCCATCGATCTTGGAAGAGAAGCCGCACGTTTCGCGAGCGCGGTCATTGGCGAGCCTGCGCGAATTGTTGCAGCCAGCGCGGATAATTTTACGGATGGCTATCCTCTGCTCGTCTGTACACTGGCCTCGCTCGCAGACTTAAACCACCGCTTGCCATCGGCTCTACCTATGAATCGTTTTCGACCGAACCTCGTGCTCGATGGTCTCGATGCCTGGAACGAGGATCAGATTAAAGAATTACGCATCAACGACGTGTACCTAAAGTTCGTAAAGGCGTGTACTCGATGTGCCATAACGGGTATCGACCAGCAGAGTGGACTAAAAGGCGTAAGCCCTTTGCCTATCCTGCATGGATTCAGATTTGACGCGGCACTGGGAGGCGTCACTTTCGGACAAAATGCACGCGTAGAGTGCAGCGTCAGCAGCTCACTGCGAATCGGTGACGCGGTCGAAATCTTAAGTTGAGCTAGTGACTAAAGGAACGCGCGAGGTCACTTGGCCACGAAAATCGAGCCAAGCGTGATTAGTGTAGTCGTAGAGCTTACAGCGACGCACGCAGTCGCGATACGTCTGCCAGTTCATTCGATAAATCTGGAACTGATCGTTGAAGCGCTCAGTGAGCAGCGCCTGTGCACGACGCAGTGAGTACATCGGAATACGCGGATTCAGGTGATGCGCGTTGTGCTCCATAATATTATGGAGTAATCGATCCATGCCCAAAGGCAACCTGACCTGAACTGTTGCGGTGAGGTAAGCGCGATATTGCTGCCACTCGTGCCGCTTTAGGAACCACGCGATTTTCGGATGAGTGTGATGGACGAACACCACAAACCCCATCACCACATTCCAGAGAACGAACGGCACGATCACGCCAAGCGTGAGCAGCAGTACGAGGCTCTGATTAGTTTCGAAAGCTACCAGGATGACCAGCGACACCCAGGTCAGCATGCCCGACGTTACGAGCGCGCTATCCCAATGATATTTGGCACGGCTCGCGCCGATCTGTTTGCGCGTGGCGAAGTAGAGCTTCTTCCACCATAACTCGAGAAAATAGTAGAGTCCCCATCCGAGACCGCTGCGGTAAATGCGCTCGAGAGCGCGGCGATAGCGCGGCAGCGCGTCAAACTCTACTTTGGAGAACGGCGTCCAAACCTGATCGCGGCCCTTGAGATTGTTGAAACCGTGATGAGCCACGTTATGACCGACATCCCACAGGCTGAACGCCGTCATCGAGGGCAAAAAGGCGATTCGACCAACGACCTGATTGAGCCACTCACTCTTAAAGAATGAGCCATGACAAGCATCGTGACCGATGAGAAAAAGGCGAACGATGCCCACGGTGATCATCGACGACCCGAGCACCTTGAGCCACATCGAAGCGTCGATGAGCACGAGCGTGAGGCCGCCAGCAAACAGGGCAAGATCGATGGCAAGAGCAAAGAAAGGCTTGAGATAGCCCGCGTTTTCGAGGGCAATCAGTAAGGCCTTGCGACTCGGGTTCTCAGTGCTGGTCTGCATTACCTCTTGCCCTCAAGTCATCGAAGTGGGCACAGATTGTACCCGGGCTCATAATAAGGAACATGACATTCCTCTCATCGCCTCCTCGCAGCGAGTCCGCGGACGTTTTACAGCTGCTCGATTCACTTGAGGAGTGGTGGCGCGAGGCTGCGATCGCCACCGGTCGCGCGCTCGTCGCAGGCGCTCGATGCCGCGCCGATGAACGCCCCTATCTTGATGAATTTCTTCAGGAATTCGGTCTCTCCAACCAGGAAGGAATCGCGCTCATGTGCCTCGCCGAGGCCTTGCTGCGCATTCCCGATGACGACACTGCCGACCGCCTGATCGCCGAAAAAATAGCGAGCGGCAACTGGGACTCCCACTCGGGACGATCCTCATCCGTATTCGTCAATGCGTCGACCTGGGGCCTCATGCTGACCGGCCGACTCGTGGATCTACCGGTAGACCTGACGGGCGACACCCGACACTGGTTGCACGGGCTTAGTCAGCGCATGACCGAACCCGTGGTACGTAATGCTCTGCGTCGTGCCATGCGCATCATCGGTGGCGAGTTCGTCGTGGGACGCAGCATCCAGGAGGCGCTCGATCGCTGCACTTCGGAGCCCACCCTCGCACTCTGCTCCTTCGACATGCTAGGGGAGGGCGCTCGAACGGACATCGATGCAGAGCGATATGCAAAGGCCTATGCGTCAGCGATCAACGCCATTACGACGGCCCGAGGACAACACGATACGTCGTCACCGCACTCGTACCACTCTATCTCGATCAAACTCTCGGCTCTTGATCCACGCTACGCCCTCATGCAGCGCCGACGTACCCTCGATCGCCTGCTGCCGCGCGCGCTTGAGCTCGCCCGACTCGGTGCAGCATATGGACTTGACCTGACCATCGATGCTGAGGAGCAGGATCGATTAGAGCTGTCGCTCGAACTCTTCAGCGAAATCGCGCGCGACCCGAAAACGCGCGACTGGCCGGGCCTCGGGATAGCGGTGCAAGCCTACGGACGTCGAGCGCCTCAAGTCGTCGATTTCGTAACGTCCCTTGCCCACGGACTCCGCCGTCCTCTAGCCGTACGCCTTGTCAAAGGCGCCTACTGGGACGGCGAGATCAAGCGAGCGCAGGAGCGCGGACTGGCCGAGTACCCGGTGTATACGCGCAAGTGCTCGACAGATGTGGCGTATCTCGCCTGTGCGCGCAAGTTGCTCGCCGCCCCTCTCATCTATCCACAGTTCGCCACTCATAACGCCCACACGATCGGCGCCATTCTCGCCATGTCTCGAAACGCGAGTCCCACCGGCCGTGCGGCGCCTGCGTTTGAGTTCCAGCGGCTGCATGGCATGGGCATCCTGCTTTATGACGAGGCTCGTCGACAGCTACCCAATTTTCCGCCGGTACGAGTCTACGCGCCTGTCGGTGCACATGCCGATCTGCTCGCGTACCTCGTCCGTCGCCTGCTCGAGAACGGTGCAAATACATCGTTCGTCAACCATTTCATGGACAAGCGTGTCTCAGTTGCAGACGTTGTCGGCGACCTGGTTGGAGAGGTACGTATGAGGTTTAAAGATGCGAAGGTGGCTCATCCCGGGATCTCGCTGCCGCCGAAACTTTTCGGCGATGCGAGAAAAAACTCGGTGGGTCTCGACTTCGGACTCGAAGAAACGCTACAGGCCCTGCGAAAGGTCTGCGATACGCACCCTCTGAGCCCGATGCCCGCATTCGCTTCGGTTACCGCGGTCGCGCCTGCGCTCGATGCGGCGCTGGCTGCGCTTCCCGATTGGCAACGACGGGGCGTCGAATCCCGCTCCGTTTGTCTAGAAGGCGCCGCCGATCTGCTTGAGCAACAGCGCGACCGATTTCTCGCACTGCTTGTCCAGGAGGCCGGAAAAACATTCGGTGATGCGCTCGCCGAAGTGAGGGAGGCTGCCGACTTCTGTCGCTACTACGCCGCCCAAGCGCGCGAGCTTCAGAGTATGCCTCAGCGGCTTGCAGGCCCCACCGGCGAAACCAACGACTTACATCTCGTCGGGCGTGGTGTGTTTGCGTGTATCAGTCCCTGGAATTTCCCGCTCGCCATCTTTGCGGGTCAAGTCGCGGCAGCGCTCGTCACGGGTAATACTGTCGTCGCAAAGCCCGCAGAAACTACGCCGCGTATTGCCCTCGCTTTCGCTGAGCTGCTGCGTCAGGCAGGTGTTTTGAACAACGCCTTACAGGTCTTGCCGATGATCGGTCGGGATTTCGGTGACACCGCTCTGGAGCATCCCGCTTTGGCCGGTATCGTGTTCACCGGCTCGACGGCTACGGCACGTTGGATCAATCAAAAATTGGCGGCGCGTCCGGGGGCGATCTTACCGCTCATCGCGGAGACCGGCGGGATCAACGCCATGATCGTTGACTCCACCGCTCTACCCGAGCAAGTGGTTGACGATACCATCGCCTCGGCTTTCGGCAGTGCGGGTCAACGCTGTTCAGCGCTGCGGCTTCTTTGCGTTCAGGACGATATCGCAGACCGCATCATCGACATGCTGAGGGGCGCGATGGATACACTCGTCGTGGGTGATCCGCGTGATCTCGCCGTCGATATTGGACCGGTCATCAGCCTTCAGGCGGTGCGTCAGATACACGAGCATGTTGAAGAGATGAGTCTTCGAGGTCGGCTGCTTCATGTGGGTCGTCCAGTGAACGTCCCCTCAAGCCTCGGTGCGGACCTCATCGATCCCAGGCGCTACGTGGTCCCCCACCTGATCGAACTCGACTCCGCATGTGATCTCTCCCGCGAGGCTTTCGGGCCTATCCTGCACGTTATCCGCTATGCCCCACGCGAACTTCCGCAGTTACTTGGAAAATTACGCGCTAGTGGTTACGCGTTGACGCTCGGTATTCAAAGCCGACTCGAGTCGACACGGGAGCGCGTTTACGCGCTGTCGAATGCCGGCAACGTGTACGTAAATCGCAATATGGTCAGTGCGGTGGTCGGCGTGCAGCCCTTTGGCGGATCGGGTCTATCGGGTACGGGTCCAAAGGCCGGTGGCCCGCACTATCTTTTGCGCTTCGTCACGGAGCGCACTTTGACGATCAACACGACCGCAACCGGCGGAAACACCGCCTTGCTCAGTCTCGACTAAGGAACCCTCAGCGCTGCCACGGCGGATCGGAGGCTACGGCGCCGAGACGACTTGCAGCTTCGATGAGCCGCATCGACGGCAGTCGCCTGGAATCGACCAGCGCCTGTACAGCCGCCAGCGCGATGCTCGAGCAGTCGACCTCAAAGAATTCACGTAACACAGATCGGGTATCGCTGCGCCCAAAACCATCCGTACCAAGTACGACAAAGCGTCGATTCGGCAGGTAACTTACCAACATCTGCGGCACCGCACGGACGTAGTCCGATGCGGCAACGATGGGCGCATCTCCCGACAGGCAAGCCGCGAGGTACGATATTTTACGAGGCGCTGTCGGTGATAACCGACACTCACGCTCAAGTGCAGCCGCCTCGCGAGCAAGCTCGCTGTAACTCGTGACACTCCAGATTTCGCTCGAAATCGCCATCTCACGCTCAAGCCACTCTCCTGCCGCGATCACCTCACGCAGAATGGCCCCCGCACCCAATAGGTGGACGACCGCCACGGAACCGCAGGTCGCATAGCGATATATCCCTTTAATCACGCCTTCGTAGGCCGCCGTCGGTATCGAGGGATGCGGATAGTTTTCATTCATGACGGTCAGGTAATAGAACTCGTCCCGACCCTCCTCGAGCATGCGACGCGCACCATGATCAAAAATAATCGCGAGCTCGCCTGCGAATGCGGGATCGTAGGCCCGGCAATTCGGGACGGTGGCTGCGACGAGATGGCTCGACCCGTCTCGATGCTGCAAACCCTCGCCTCCAAGCGTGGTGCGGCCGGCCGTCGCGCCGAGCAAGAACCCCCGCGCCCGCGCTGGTCGGCCGCCGCCCAGATGAGATCACCGACCCGCTGGAAGCCGAAGATTTAAATAGATATAGAGCGGTAGCAACGTTACGCCGTGCACGCTGTAGGCGGTGGCCGCTGCAACCCAGGACGAAAGCGCTCCGGCCTCGGTGATACCTTCCTAGAGCAGCTGGCCATCGCGACTCTCGCGATAGGACAGGATGGAAGCCCGCCTCGAAGATTTCGGCGGCAGAGGCATAGGTTGCAACGTGGCCCCCGAGCTCGCCATAGGCCTTGTTCGCCCTGACGACCATGGCAAGAGCGTTCCAACGCATGATCGCCGTGAGACGCTCCTCGATCGCAACATCGCCCGGGTGCACCGCCTGCTCATCGAGCGGCAGCGTATTCTGATAAGCCGAGTACGGCATCACGTGCGCGACGACGCCCAGTTGCTGCGCCTGCTGCTCAAGTTGGGTGAGCAGATACAGCCCGCGTTCACGGCCACCCGCTGCGACTGCGGCGCGTAACGCTTCAAGCCACTCGGAAGTCTCCTCTGGATCGATATCTTTCATCGAATCCATGGTCACGCCGGGAGCGCGTGATCCTTAAAGCGCTCGCGTAATACGCTCTTCTGCATTTTGCCCGTGGCGCCGAGCGGAATGACATCGACGAATACGACATCATCCGGGATCTGCCATTTGGCGACCTTACCGGCAAAGAAAGTGAGCACGTGCTCACGATCAATGTTTGCACCCGACTTCTTAACCGCAACCAGCAAGGGCCGCTCATCCCATTTGGGATGCGGCACTGCAATGCAGGCGGCCATCGCGATGGCCGGGTGCGCCATGGCAATGTTCTCGATGTCGATGGAGCTGATCCATTCACCGCCCGACTTGATGACGTCCTTGCTGCGATCGGTAATCTGCAGATAACCGTCGGCATCGATAGTCGCGACATCGCCCGTGTGAAACCAACCGTCTATGAGTAAGGACTCTTGCTCGCGCTTGAAATACTTTGAGGCGATCCACGGTCCACGAACAAGAAGATCACCCGAGGTTTTACCATCCCAAGGCAGCTCCTCTCCGTCCGGATCGACGATCTTCATATCAACCCCGAACACCGCTCGACCTTGCTTGGCAACGATGGGCAGCTGCTCTTCCCAACTGAGGCCGACGTGCTTGTTACGCAGTGCGCCCACCGTACCGAGTGGAGACATCTCCGTCATACCCCAGCCGTGCAACACCTCGACGCCGAGCTTATGAAACGCGTCGATCATCGCGGGCGGACACGTAGAACCGCCGACGCTGGTTCGACGCAGCGTTGAGAATCGCTTGCCCTCACTGGAGAGATGATTAAGCAGACCAAGCCACACCGTCGGTACACCGGCCGCGCAGGTCACCTGCTCGGCCTCCATCAATTCGTAGATGGATTTGCCATCGAGCGCAGCACCCGGCCACACCACCTTCGCGCCCATCATCGGCGCGCTGTACGGTACACCCCAGGCGTTCACGTGAAACATCGGTACGACAGGCAAGATGCAATCGCGCGCCGACAGGAACGTCGAGTCCGGGAGCGAACCTGCGTAGGCATGCAAGGTCGTGGAGCGATGGCTATACAGCACGCCTTTCGGATCACCCGTTGTTCCGCTCGTATAGCAAAGCCCGGCCGCCAGACGCTCATCGAACACGGGCCATTCGTAACGTCCGTCCTCAGCGCCGATCCACGCCTCGTAGCTCAAAAGATTGGGGATACCCGAATACTCAGGTAACGCCTCGGTCTCGCAGAGCGCAACCCAATGGCGCACCGTTCTACAGTACGGCGCGATCGCCTTTACGAGCGGTAGAAAAGTCATATCGAAGCAGAAGACGCGATCTTCGGCGTCGTTTGCGATCCACGCCACCTGCTCGGGCTTGAGGCGTGGGTTGATCGTGTGGATTACCCGACTACTTCCACTCACGCCGTAATAAAGCTCAAAGTGCCGATATCCGTTCCATGCGAGCGTTGCGACTCGATCGCTCTGCGCGAGCCCGAGCGTATCGAGTGCAGAGGCGACTTTCTTTGATCGGTTAAGTGCTCCGCGATAGGTATATCGGTGAATATCCCCCTCGACTCGGCGCGATACCATCTCGATGTCGCCGTGGTGGCGCCCTGCATGCTCCAAAAACCGCCAGATCAAGAGCGGTTCGTCCTGCATCAGTCCGAGCATAAGTCCCCCGCCTTCACGACGAAGAGCTCATCCGGCATCGACTTATCGAGCTCGAAGTCCGTCCAGATGATGTCGTTTTGTTTAACACCGTCGTAATAAAGACGCACGAGCCCCGGCTGTACCCAAGAGACACCGGGCTTACGGAAGAAATTGGAGTAAAGGCGCTCGTGCCAGCCACGCGAGGTATCGAAGCCTAGCCGTAAGATCGCGTAGTCGTCTTTTGCGATCGAGAAGAGCGTGACCTGCTGAGACGGGTCGATGATCCGCACAACGTACACAGGTCGACTTTCGACCGAGTCGTCGGGTAACCGCTCCTGACGGAAACCGGGCTCGATCGCAAAGCGAATCACACCGAATCCGAAATTCTCCGACCATTGCTTATCGGCCTCGGACGGTGGCTGCAGACCCTCGAGCGTGTAAGAGCGCTTGCCGTCGAAGGTAATGAGACGGACACATCGACCTTGATACCACGACTCAATACGCACCTTGCCGTCGGCGGCATGAGCCGAACCTTTCTGTTCGGGATAGACGCGCCACATATCGTACCGCTCATGTCGCTCGGCGCCTTGGGGCGTGTAAAACACTGCATGGCCACGCATCAATAAGCTGCTCGGATGAACCCAGGTGTCGCCGCCGGCTGCGATCTGCGCCCGAGCGACGATCTCGCGCGCAGTCAGAGTCTCGCCCTGCTCTGCCGGGAGAGCGCGGGAATACGAAGTCGCCACGGCCGCGAGCAGTAGAGCCCGAAGCATCGTCGCGATCTGCCTGCGCATCATCGATCCCCTACGATCAACTGCGAGACGTTTACGGATACTCGGTTTTGTCTTCCGAGCAGGTCCAGGAGTACTAGTGCCCGATCAGATCCATCCTGCATCTCGAATACCGCATCGAGACTTGCGTAGGGTCCCGTGACGATGCGCAACTTCTGTCCTTGCATAAAAAGCGGACGGTGCTCTTGCCGCTCCTCGGCACGGGATCGCAGAAGATCGATCAGCGTCTGCGGCACAGTTGCATAAATGCCGCCAAACTTGACAGGCGAGACGACACCCACCGTGCTGCGCAGGGGCGCCCAGGACTGCTCAGGCTTCGCACCAACAAAGAGGTAGCGCGGAAAAAGCGGCTCTTCAACCCAAGTCCACTTGAACCGTCGCTGCTTTTGCACGCGCATAAGCGGACACAGCACCTCAAAGCCTTGTCGCTCGAGGTGACCCTCAGCAAGCGCCTCAGTGCGAGGCTTCGTCAAAACAACCAACCAAGAGAGCATGACGAGCGATAGTGTACCCGTGATCGCACTCCGTTAATTACGGTTGAGGCTTTGGACCCAGTAACCTACCTCGGTCACCGCTGGGTCGAGAATTTCGGGCGGTATGCTGCCGTTTGTGAGGAGTACCTCACGGAAACTCTTAATATCGAAACGGTCGCCGAGCTCGCGCTCCGCGCGCTCGCGCATACGCAGTATGGCAAGCCGACCGACCTTATAACTCGTCGCCTGTCCCGGCCACACCACGTACCGCTCGATTTCAGCGGCTACTTTCGGCCCGCGAGAGGCCCTCGATCCTCTCGAGCTTGGCGGGCAAGGTCATCATGAGCACATTACTAACCGCACCGCCTTTGATGAAGGCACGCATGCCCGTAAGCGCCCGGTCGATCACGAGGTCCGGCGGTATTACACCGTTCGCCCGATCGTCCTCGACGCGGACCTTGACCTCGCGAAGCACCCTACCGAAATCCTTCAGACGGGACAGATGGCGTTCGGCGCTGCGCTCACTCTTGACGATGTAATCGTCGGTAAAGCATTGCGGCAGATCAACCGGCGCACCCGAGATCCGATTGATTCGGTATCCCGAATGCCTGAATTCACCTTGACGGATGATATCGTCGAAGAAATATGTGGTCACTTCCCAGGTGAGCAGCTCCTAACCTTCAAGACTCTCCGGACCGTACCGATCGAGTTCCGCACGCGACTCGCGGATGCGCTCGAGCATGCGCTCTTCATTTTCTTCGGTCTGGGGATCGAGCTTGTCCTATGAAAGCCAAGCGGTGTGTCGTCGATCAGGCCGAGCTAGGTCAAGACCTGAGGCGAGGACATCGCCATCTGCTACGTGATCTTGTTGACGTAGTTATTGAGACCGACTGACGTGAACCAGAACCGACATCCCCCCGGATTTAGTTCCGGTTGGGTCTAGAGACTGACGGTTAGTGTATCTGCCTTTTGACTGATCTGTTTTGCATATTCCGTTGGCGTTAATCCGCCGAGCGTTTTCTTCGGTCTTGCATCGTTGTATTCCCTTCGCCAAGTCTCGATCACGCCGCGGGCGTGATCGAGAGAAGTAAATGACCGGCGTGAAAAAACTGGTCCAGATTCAGTGAGAGAAAATGCCGATTTTCTACACTGGAAAGGATCAAGAAATGCCCAAAGGAGTGCGTTTAAAACCCGAGCAGGCTGTGGCCAAGCTGCGGGA